>Ga0065714_10002276_pt1 | contig 28876 bp, 26 predicted proteins | sample MisRhiReplicate2_FD_59101 | JGI IMG/M metagenome (GOLD analysis project Ga0065714, IMG submission 59101) | Miscanthus rhizosphere microbial communities from Kellogg Biological Station, MSU, sample Rhizosphere Soil Replicate 2: eDNA_1 v2... | ecosystem: Host-associated > Plants > Roots >... | reverse complement strand
TCGTGCATGAAAGTCAACGCCGATATATATTTGCTGCATAGCGCCTCCTTTCAGTCTCGAATGTCAATGAGCGACTGAGCCGTGAGTTTAGCACTCACGGTTGGAGGCGCTTGCTTCATAACATCAGTACAGGGAGCGGTAGCGACCTGGTCAACCATGGAGTCAAGAATCGCTAGAAATATCGCATGCTGATCACTGACCAGGTCGCTACCGCTCCCTGTACTGACCCGATCCAAGTGCAATTTCCTTCTTTTGAGTCAAAGCCATGGGCTAATAGACTTTGAACTTGAACTGCTGTGAAGCGCTGGCCTTCATTCTTTGGTCCGTGATTGTGACTTGCAACTCGTAATTGCCGGGCGGCAACGAGCTCAGTGGAAACTCGCCCGTGTAAGGGACAGTAGCGAAGTTGCTCAGTTTCTCGGTTGAGATTTTTATCTCTGGTGGGTTGATCACTGCTTTCTCGCCGTGCAGCACTTTTACCTGCGCGCTTAACTGCAGCGGTGTGCCGGCGTTGTAGATGTAAGCGGTGAAGCGCATTTTTGAGCTGCGTGCAAAGCGCCGGCCCGCGTTCACCCCGACCTGCGCTGCCCCTCCCGCCTCCGTAATCTCGCCCACGTACAAATTGCTGATTGAGAAACTTCCCGGCTTCAGCTTCGGGATCTCGATCCACTCCATCGCTCCGCTCAAGTGCGTGGTCCCTCTCTCGTACGCCAGAATACGCACTTGATACAGTCCCGGCGGCAGGTCCATCTGATGATTCACAAATGCGTACTGCGGAGTGGCTACCGGTGTGCGCGGCACCTCAATCCGCTGCTTGAAACTGCCCACCGCCTTGCCCTTCGAATCAAACACCGCTCCTAACACATTGGCCTCGATCTTCCCGGAGCTGTTGTCGGGAGACTGCGCATTCAACTGCACTGACGTTGTCAGTTGCATGTTGCCTCCCGTGGTTTGTTTGTACCCGAGCGCTACTGCGGTGCGTATCTCTTCTGCTGACTCCGTCACGCCGAGCACGTCTGTGCTCTCCACTTGCACGGGCACTGGTTGCGCTGTGTTTTTGTTTCGCTCAGGTGGTGGTCCAAGATAGCCGCGCCGCAACTGCACCTTCAGCTCAGGCCGACCGGCGATGCTGATCTTTATCTTCGAGAAGTTTGACGTACGCTGCGCTTCGTTCGTGGGTCGCCAGGCTAACAGGTAGTAACGCGAGGTTTCATCAAGTGCGCGCGCGATGCCGCCTGTAAGATCATTGGAATTCAGGAGCGCGCGCCCACCGGTGTCGGCGGCAAGCGCATGCAGCGGCTCCTGACCAAACGTTCGCTCGCCACTCATCCTGCTTTGCAGGATGCCCGATGTATCGAAACCGCCACCGTTACTCGCATCAAGCCACGAATCAGTCGAGAGGCCACGCGCGTCCAGCGAGTAAATTACGACTCCGCCGCGGTTCGCAGAATCTGTCACACGACCCATCAAGCTGGTGAAATCTGAACCGACAAACTGAGGAACAAAGCCGTCCGAAATGAAGAAAACAAGTTTGCGGCCTGAGAGCTTGGCGGTGGCGCGCATGAGATTCACGAGAGATGAAAGAGCGGTTCTGATGGTTATTTGCGCATCGCGATTGATTGCCCCGACGCGTCGCTCGACAATACTCGAAGCGATTTGTTCCCCGCCCGGGCCCTGCAAGTGATCCGCTTTTACTGTCTCCTGAACAAAGAAATCAAAGAGTTGCCGGTCATTGCGTTCGGCTATTAAATAAGCTGCGTAATCGCTGATGGGAGGGCGCTCGCCGTCGCGCGCCGTGCCCGGGACCATCTTCAGACGGTCAAGAGCAGCACGCAAAACGGTTGGGTTATTGGTTAGTTGCTGGAGAAAACCAATCTGCCCGCTCGCCGAGGTGATCGCCACCTGATCGTTTGGCCCAAGCATGTGATCGATGAAGGCATTGATGGTCTTGTGTGTGGTCGCGAGACTGCCGGGAGCCAGGTGCAGGTCGTTAACAAAGAATAAGATCGTGCGTCCGCGCTCTGAGCCCGGCTCCGCTGAATCTTCAGCCACGGGCTGCGCGGGTTTCTTGCCACTTCCGGCGCGCAGCGCTCTTACCTCGCTCCTGCCACCCGTTACCACGCTCTCAAAGAACGCGATGGGTTGCGGTTGGCCATCGACGAGCAGCTCGAATTCTTCCGGCTTCAATCCGCTGACGAATTTTCCGTCTTTGTCGAAAACCATTACATCCGTCTGCACGAGCTCGGTGGTGATGCGCACCACGTCATCAACTTCTGCCGGGTTAGGGCTCGGCGCAGGCGACGGCGACGGCTTTTTCTGCTGCGCAACAACGGAGCTAAGACACAAAAATACGGCGATAATCAGGAAGGTTGGTCTGTGCATGTCCGGGCCGAGGAGAGTGGCAAATTAAATCACAAAGTCACCAGGGCACAAAGCATTTTACTGCGAGTTGACTGTAAGCAAAACAATTTCAGGCGGCACGCCGAAACGCGCCGGCATAATGCTGGTACCAATCCCTGTCGTCACAAACAGATGATGATTATTCTCAAACACGTGCCCCACTTCGTAGCGCTCACCTAACCTCGACGAGTGAATTACGCTTCCGATCAAAGGAAATCTGACTTGCCCGCCATGCGTGTGCCCTGCCAACAACAACGGTACGCGTTGCGGTATACGGGGAAAGATGTCGGGATTGTGCGTCAAGGCGATCACGGGCGCGCCTTGCGGAACCTTGTTAATCGTCTCTTCGATGTGTTGTGGACGCGTCCAAAGATCGGCCAGGCCGGCGAGCCATAGCGAAGTGCCGCGCACGTTGAGTTGGACCACTTCATCCTCGAGCACCTTGATGCCGTTCTGCTCTAAGTCCTGACGCACGTGCCTGCCGTTGTACCACCAATCGTGATTACCGAGCACGGAGTACACACCGAGCGGCGCGCTGAAGTCCTTCAAGATCGGCGCAAAGACTTCAGGCGCCATCCGCCGGCGCACCCACCCATCGCTCGTCATGTAATCACCGAGTATGACTATCAGATCGGGATGAAGCTCATTTGTGCGCTGGACGATTAGTCGCAGCTTCTTGTCGTCGATAAACGGCGCGCCGGCATGAATGTCTGCAAGCACTGCTATGCGAAGACCGTTCAGTTCCGGCGGCCAGTTGGCGATTTGGATTGTCTGCTCGCGGACGACGAGTCGATTCGGCTCGATGAAGAAAGCCCAAAATACGAGGCCGCCGAGAAACAGGATAATCGTGGCCAGCGCCACACGCAGCCGCTTGCCCCAACGAGGAGTTCGTCCCCATTGCCGTGGCCCGGGTGAACGCCGCATTTCGTTGATAAGAAAGAGAAGTAGTCCAAGCAGAACCGCGATGGCGATTACAAACGGTATGGTCATCCAGCGTCAATTTATCACGCCATTCAGAGTTCAAGCTTTAGCTTGTCTTCGCGCCGGCAAGCTAAAGCTTGAACTCTGAACACGGTTGTTATCTTATACGCGCTATGAAAATCAAAATCACCCTGCTGATGCTGCTCTTCTGTTATGCCTTCAATTCGTTCGCGCAGACACCCGAACGCCAACAATTCATACGCACGGAAGCGCCGATAGTTGCTTTAACTCACGTGCGCGTGATTGACGGCACTGGCGCCCCACCGAAGGAAGATCAAACAATCGTCATCACTGACGGAAAGATTGTGTCGGTTGAGCCGAGTGGTGCTGCGAAGGTTCCGGCCGCAGCGCAGATTTTAGATCTCAACGGTTACACGGTGCTGCCCGGCCTGGTCGGAATGCATGACCACATGTTTTTCCCGATGGGTGGCTCGCCGCCGATGTATTCCAACATGGGCATAAGCTTTCCACGACTGTACCTGGCACTCGGCGTCACGACTATTCGCACAACCGGCAGCGTTGCGCCGTACACCGATCTTGAAATCAAAAAACTGATCGATTCCGGCCGGATGATCGGGCCAAAGATGCACATCACTGCGCCCTACCTCGAAGGAACCGGATCGTTTACCCCGGTGATGCACACGCTTACCGGTGCCGACGACGCACGGCGCATGGTGAACTACTGGGCCGATCTCGGCGCCACTTCGTTCAAGGCATACATGAATATCTCACGCGAAGAGTTGCGCGCGGCCGTGCAGGAGGCGCACAAGCGTGGACTTAAAGTCACCGGACATCTTTGTTCGATCGGGTTCAAGGAAGCGGCGGAGATCGGCATCGACGATCTCGAACACGGCTTACTAGTCGATTCCGAATTCGTTCCGAACAAACAACCGGACCAGTGCCCGCCGGGCGCCGCCGTTTCGAATAGTTTGCGTCAACTGGATCTCAACGGTGCGGCCGCGCAGGAGACGATTCGAACACTTGTATCCAAAAATGTCGCGATCACTTCAACGCTGCCGGTCTTCGAAGCCGGCGGCGCGCCGCTGGCTCAAACGGGGATCGGCGCTGGTAGTGCGTTACTAAATCCGCGTGTGCTGAACGTGATGTCTACTGACGCTCGCGTTCGTTACCTGCAAGCGCGCGCACGCGTTTCACCCGAAGCGAATTTTGTTGCGCTGCTGCGGAAGGTGATGGACTTCGAGCGAGAGTTTGTGAAAGCAGGCGGCTTGCTCCTCGCCGGACTCGATCCGACGGGGAACGGCGGCATTGTCGCAGGCTTTGGCGATCTACGCGAAGTTGAACTCCTCGTCGAGGCGGGATTCACGCCGCTCGAAGCCGTCAAGATCGCGACGTTCAACGGCGCAAAGTTTCTTGGTGAAGACACGCGTATCGGTTCGATCGCGCCTGGTAAACAGGCAGACCTGATGGTCGTGAAAGGAAATCCAGCCGCGACCATCAGCGACATCGAAAACGTCGAGATCGTTTTCAAAGATGGCGTGGGCTACAACTCCGAGAAGTTGATCCAGTCAGTGCAGGGCCTCGTCGGTATTCGCTAGCCACATAACGCACAAATAAGGAAGTATCTTTTGTGACTTTGTGCTACTCAGGGTTTTGTGACCTTGAGGTCAGTGACGAGAGCTTCGGTGTTGTGCGCGAAGCGGATGCCGTACACGCCGTCGGTAGATTTGAGCTTGCCGGGCGTGACAAGGTCGGCTTTGTTGTAACTGGCTACGACCTTGTTATTGATGGAACACTCCACCTTATCGCCCTTCACCGACATCGCGATTTCCTGTGTGACAGGCTCGCCAACACCGGCTGCCTTGTTCACTGCCGGATCGGCAGCGCCGTGCGGTCCATTCATTTGAAATGGCGCTGGTCCAAAACCACGCACGATGAAGTTGCCGTTGCCATATGCCGCACAGTACAAGTAACTCTGCTGGTGCGTTCCCAAGTCGTTGCCGGCGATCATTATCCCGTATGGATGCGGATGGTCGTTGAGGTTCATGTACTTCGGTTCTTTGAATGTCGCTTTGACAGTGTAGTCGCCAGTCGCTTTGTTGGCAGGATTCCAGTAAGTTACTGCGGGACCCGTGATGACGTGCAACGCGTCGCCTTCTTTAGACAATTTCGCACTAATGAGTGTCATGCCGGCGAGTTCCTCTTTGGCGTCGATCTTTCCGGTCCAACCCGGAACAGAGATTCCACCACCGGCGACGCCGCGCGAAGATTCCATCTGCCCGCCCTGAGAAAAATTGGCAGACGGTACGGACAAAGTGGCTAGAGCAACCAGAACTAAAGCAGTAAGGTAACGCATAGTGGCAAGCCTCCTCATTTGAACATTAGAAAGGGGAAACGAATGGTAGAAGAGAAAATACTGACCAAACACCCGCAAGGCAAGAGCGGAAGGAATATCAGCAAGGAATCTTATGACATGCTCAAAACGGCGATCCTTGCCGCGCTGCAAAAGAAAGAGCTCACCCACGACGAATTATTCGAGCAGCTCAATAAGAATTTGAAAGGCAAGTTCGCGGGTAACATCAGTTGGTACGGCGAGACGGTGAAACTCGATCTCGAAGCCCGGAAGATCATCGAGAGAACTGATTCCAAGCCTCAAAAATATCGCCTTCGAAAAAATGAATAACCACCAAGTCACAAAGGCACAAGTTAATTCTTTGTGTCTTCGGGTCTTTGTGGTTAGCTACGAGTTTTACGCGGAGAAGAAAATTAACGCAGGCGCATCTTGCGTCGATAAAACAATACGCCTCCGGCGAGGGCCAAAGCAGCGGCGCTACCGCCGCCAAGGATCATCCATCGATAACCCTTAGATGAAGCGACAACCATTTGGTTTTCGGGCCGCGCGCTCTGTTGATAGGCCAGTGCTTCAGCATTGGCAATTGCAGTCTCCAGACGCTGACGGCTGGTTTCGAGTAACTTGAGTTGCGCTTGCACGCTGTCTCTTTCAATCGTCAACTGCCGTCGTCGCGACTCACGCAACTCTTCAGGCTTCGTCGAGCCGATACCCGCGAGCGAGCGCTCGATGTTTTCCGGTTTCAGACTCTCATCAAGTTGCTGCGCCCGCACTCGCAGAGCCTCTTCCTTACCCTGCACTTCGAGTAACTGTGCCCGCAGTTTATCGACCGATTCCGCGGCACTCAAGGACTCCTGCGCGTACGCCGTTGCTGTAAAAACTAATACCAATAAAACGAGAATTCCCTTAGCCCTCATCGCCGCCTCCTCATTGACGTTTTAAACGCCCTTATTGTAACGCGAAAAGTAGGGCAAAAATATGTCAGAATTAAACATGATTTACATGTGAATCCTGATAATCATGTAAATCCTGTAAACTGGCTTAAGGCCGCAGGCGGATGCGGGCGAGGAGGTCGGTGAACTTGCGGTTTGAGCGGAGCTTGGCGAAGACTGGATCGACTTTCAAATTCATCAACCAGATGTCGCGTTCCTCAACCGCAGTCTCCAACCACTTGAACGCCTGATCCTGATCGCCGAGGCCGGCGTGGATCGCGGCAACTGTGTAAGGTGAGACGTAGCGCTGTTCCTGCACCTGCTGCAAATCGTCGAGTACTTGTTTCGCCTCCGCAGTCTTTCCGGAAACAGCATACGCATGCCCCAGCAGCGCAAGCATCAACGGACTACCCGAAAGCTTCACGCCCGTTTGAAACTCCGCGATAGCTTCCGGATACATTCCCTTCGCTTCATAGGCAAGACCGAGATAGCGGCGTGCTGGGAATGAACTCGGATCGAGCTCGAGAATCTTCTTACACTGCTCGATCGCCTTGTCGTTTTGTCCAGCGAGGTAGTAGATCCAACCGAGGTGCGAACTCGCGACAAACGAAAGCGGCTCCAACTCCTCCGTCCGTTTCGCCTCGGCAATCGCTTCGTCAAAACGCTCAACCGCAACGAGGTACGAACTGTACCACTGGTGCGCCGGAGCATAAGCAGGCTTGAGCTTGATCGCAGTCTGGAATTCACGTTCAGTCGCGGCGCGATCCCAATCCCAGCGAAACTTTATGAAAGCGAGCGAGCTGTGGGCCTCGGCTGAGCTCTCGTCGATGTCGAGCGCGCGTTCCGCTGCTTCCTTCGCTTTCGGAAAACCGACTTTCGGCTCCAACCTTCCGTAAACGACGAGCATGTTGTAACAATCAGCAAGGCCCGCGTATGCAGCGCCGTAATTCGAATCGATCGCGATCGTCTGGTTAAAAAGATCAATGGCCTCTTGCAACGCATCGCCGGTCCGCTTGTTCCAGGCATTGCGGCCCTTGAGATAGAGTCGATAAGCCTCGAGCTGCTTTTTCTCCTCGACATTCAACTTCAGACGCAGGTTCTCAAAAATATCGCGCGAGATGTCGTCCTGCACCAGCAGGACGTCGGAAACTTTGTGATCGTAGTGCTGGCCCCAGAGTTGTGCGACGTTATCAAGATCGATCAGATCGGCCTGAATGCTAATGATGTCGCCGTGCCGGCGCATGCGGCCTGTAACTACTGCGCGCACGTTCAACTCTTCGCCCACTTTGCGCGGATCGATCTCCTTACCTTTGTACCCGGCAACAACGCTACGCGGCACGACGCGCAACTGCGGCAGCTTCGAAAGACTATTGATCAAGCTCTCCGCGATCTTGTCGTTGATGTATTCGCCGTCAGGGTCGGCAGACTCGTCAACAAAGGGCAGGACTGCGATCGATTGGATTGCGGATGCGTTTCCAGTTCTGCCCCAACCGGTGAAGTAAACGAGACCGATAATTCCCATTACGACAACGCCGGCGGCCAGCGCGAAAATCGGCGTGCGCCTGGCTTTGTTGGGAGTTGAGACGACCGGAACTTCCGGTTGCGTGATCACCGCGGATTTCGGCCTAAGATCGTCATGCCACGATTGACTGCTCTCCGCGACAAACCGGTAGCCACGACGCGGCACCGTCTCAATAAACTGCGCTCCGCCCGGCGTCTCACCAAGCGCCTTCCGCAGAAGCGAGATGTTCTGCGTGAGATTTCCCTCCTCGACAAACGTGTTTGGCCACACACGCTTCATCAGATCGTCCTTGGCGACGACCTGCCCGCCGTGCTCTACCAGCGTCAGGAGGATGTCGAAGACTTTGGGAGTGAGTGGAACTAGTTCACCGTCGCGCAACAGGACGCGTTCCGCCACTTTGAGGCGGAAACGACCAAATTCGTAGCTGCGATTGTCCTGTTGACCCATTAAAACCGGCCTTGAGAAACATCTTTGAGGAAATCTTGAGTGCCACCTGAGGACTTGTCGAGCGCTGCAATCCTAAGATTAGGCGGTCGAGAAAGCAAGTATTGACTCTGCGTAACCTCTGCGTGTCTCGGCGTCCTCTGCGGTAAATAGATTGAGCGCCTATTTCACCGCAGAGGACGCAGAGACACGCAGAGGTTGCGCAGAGGAAAAAATACAAACGAAGCGCAAGGAATCTCCCCATGATCAATGAGAAAAAGACTTCCGAGCTTATCGAAACGTCGCTGATTTACCTCTTGAGCGCTGCCGTGGCCGTTGGGGCATTTGTGCTGGTCTGGCTAGTCTCTTTGCTCCTGGGATTTGGCCAAGCCTGATTTTCCGATCAGCAGCCACGAGCTGCCGCCACTAGCCAAAGCGAGGGCTGCTGATGTAAACATGATTACCCGAAAGCCAAACACAAACGACTCGGCGACCGCTTCTTTGATCTTCTCGCGCGTCGCTGAGTCAGTGTTTGGCGCCAACTCCAGACCCGCTAACTTCATCCGCTGCTCATTAACTGAATGCTTCAGTTGCTCATCCATCTGAAACTCGTCCATCCGGCTCGCCAGTGTTTGACTGAATGCGTGCAGCATCACGACTCCAAACACGGCGATCGCCAACAAGCCCGCAGTGCGTGAGACCGCGTTGTTAATCCCCGACGCCACCCCCGCCTGTTCCTCACCAACAGAGCTCATCACTGTAGTCGTCAAAGGCGCGACACTGATCGTCATTCCGAGTCCAAGCACGACGACCGCTGGAAAAAAACTCGTCCAGTAGTTTCCGCTGACCGACGGAAGCGCGAATAGCGCAAAACCGGCAGCGGCAGTAATCGGCCCAATCGTCAGCGGCAAACGAGCGCCGAAACGATCTATCAAACCTCCAGCCCAGCGAGATAACGAAAACATCAGCACGACAAACGGCAGTAGAGACGCGCCGGCGGCAGTCGCCGAGTAACCTTGAATCTGAATTAAGTTGAGTGTGAAAAAGAAGAACGTTCCGCTGAGGGCCGCGTAGAGAAGCAAGGTCAAAATGTTTGCGCCGGAAAAATTCCGGCTGCGGAAGAGTTGCACCGGGACCATTGGATTTTTGGCGCGGGCTTCGTTGAAAACGAAGAACGCCAGAGACACAGCGCCTCCGATGAGCGTCAACAGCACGAGCGGGTTTGAGAAACCGAGCCGCGGCGATTCAATCAGTCCAAAGATCACTCCGCCCAGGCCGATTGTCGCGAGCGCTGCACCTAACCAGTCGAGCCGGCCATGATGATTCTTCTCGCGACTTTCCGGGACTTTCCAAACTGAAATTACAAGTACGGCGACCGCCAATGGCAAATTCAAAAAGAACGCCGCGCGCCAGGACCAGTGCTCGACCAGCCAGCCGCCGAACACTGGACCGATGGCCGTCGTCATTGCAGAGAATCCTGACCACGTGCCAATCGCTTTGCCGCGTTCGTCTGGTCCAAACGACGAACTGATCAGCGCGAGGCTTCCGGGAACAAGCAGTGCGCCGCCGATTCCCTGCACCGCGCGAGCGACGATCAGTTGCTCCATGTTGGCAGCCATGCCGCAGAGAGCGGACGCAACTGCAAAGATCACGACGCCGATGTTGAATATCTTGCGACGTCCATAACGATCGCCGAGCGAGCCGCCGACCAACAGGAGTGCAGAAAGAAACAGAGAATAGGCTTCAATGACCCACTGGATACCGATGGCGGTTGCGTGGAGAGATGTTTGAAGGAAAGGAAGGGCCACGTTGACGACCGTGCCATCGATAAAAGCCATGCTCGAGGCAAGAATTGTCGCCGCTAGAATCCACCGTCCCATTTAATCCACAGATTACACAGATTGCACAGATTGGCAATGACTAATCCGTGTGATCCGTGGCTTAAAATGGTTCGTCGATTGACGCGCTCTGTTTCGTGAAAAACTTTGGACCATCCGGAGTGATGTACAAACAATCTTCCAGCCGGATTCCAAACTCACCATAGATCACGATCGTAGGTTCATCGCTGAAGCACATCCCCGGTTGGATCGGCGTCTTATTGCCGCGCACGAAGTTGGTCCATTCGTGACCGTCGAGACCGATGCCGTGGCCAGTGCGGTGTGGGAGGCCAGGAACTTTGTAATCCGGGCCAAAGCCGGCGTCTGTGATCACTTTACGCGCAGCAGCATCAACAGCTTCACACGGCGCGCCGACTTTCGCCGCCGCAAACCCCGCGTCCTGCGACTTCTTTTCAAGGTCCCAGATCTGCCGTTGACGATCGCTCGCCTTGCCGAACACAAACGTGCGAGTGATGTCTGACTGGTAGCCCTCGACACTGCAACCACCGTCCATCAGCACAACGTCGCCTGCCTTCAAACGTTGCGGCGTACTGCTGCCATGCGGAAACGCCGTGTACTTTCCAAAGCTGACGAAAATTCCACCCGACGATCCAAGCGCACGAAAAGCTGCCGCGCAGTTATTGGCAAACTCGCCTTGCGTCATTCCTTCGGTCATGCTGTCGCGAGTGGCCTTGTAAGCTTCGATCGTGATGTCGTTCGCAAGCTGCATCAACGCCAGTTCTGCCGGCGATTTGAACATACGGCAACCGGCGGTGATCGGCGTCGCACTGACAAACTTCAACGCCGGCGCAGCGAGTCGAATCCCATCGTAAAGAAAGAACCGCACGCGTTCTTCAATGCCGACTGTCCCGGTGCGCACGCCGCGGTCTTTGAATATCTCGGCGACGCGTTTGTAAGGGCTCTCGTCTTCTTCCCACGTGCGTATGTCTGTGCCCATGCGAATCAGTTCGCGCGCGCGTTCTTCTTCAAACTTCGGGCACACCCACGCGATCTCGCCGCGCGCGGGAATCACGGTGGCCAACATTCTCTCACTGGTGCCCCAGCGCATGCCGGTGTAATAGAACATGCTGCTGCCCGGCTCGATGTAGATTGCATCAACGCGCTGCTCGCGCATCAGCTTTTGCGCCTTCTCGATCCGGCTTTTGCGTTCTTCGAGTGTGATGGGAACGACGTTGTCGGTCATGCGGCGCAAACGTCGAATCGCTTCCGGCTGCGCACCCTGTTGCGGCTCGAGGGATTCAGTCTGCGCGTAACCGAGCGAACTGCCGAGCAGTGTTGCGCCGGCCATGCCCGCGGACAAGCGTAGGAAGTCTCTGCGATCAGTACACATAGCCACAGATTAACACGGAAAAGACGGATAAAACTAAATCTACTTATCCGTGTTAATCTGTGGCTATGCCACGCGGAAATCACGACCTTCATGGCTCTGCTCCGGACGAATCCAAAGCGGCTTTGCTTTTGATCGACGTCATCAACGATTTCGATTTCCCAGAAGGCGAGCAACTATTGGAACTGGCACTCCCTGTCGGCAAAAATATTGCCGAGCTAAAGAAGCGCGCCACAGCCGCTGGGATTCCGTCGATCTACGTGAACGACAATTTCGGCCGCTGGCAGTCTGACTTCAAAAAGATCGTCGCACACTGTAGCCGCGACGACGCCAAAGGAAAGTCGTTTGTCAAACTGCTATTGCCCGACGATGACGACTACTTCGTGCTCAAACCGAAGCACTCCGGTTTCTATTCAACGACTCTCGAGCTGCTGCTCACACATCTCGGCGCAAAGAACCTGATCATGACTGGCATCGCGGGAAACAACTGCGTGCTCTTCACCGCCAACGACGCTTACATGCGCGACTTCAAAGTCTTCATTCCTGCGGACTGCGTCGTATCGAACACCGCGCAGGAGAACCAGCACGCATTGAAACAAATGGAAACTGTTTTGAAAGCCGACATCACGCTCAGCTCCGAACTGGATCTCAACGCGCTCAGCCGCTAAAATTTCGACCTTGCCACAAAAAAGCACAAAAAGCACAAAATACTTGCCCAAAATATTTTGTGCTTTTTGTGCCTTTTTGTGGCCCTTTTCTACAACTGTGGCGCAAGAGGTTCTGCGTTGGGGAGCTGATCCCAGCGGTGGCGCGCCTTACGTTTTCACCGATCCCGCAAACCCCGATCGTTACATCGGCTACGAAAAAGAGATGGTCGATGCGCTGGCCCAGGCGATGGGCCGCCGGGCGGAGTTCGTTCCCAGCGATTGGGAAACTCTCGTCTCCGCGTTGCAACGCCATTCGTTTGACGTGATCGTCAACGGTCTCGAGCCCACCGGAGATCGCGCGCAACAGATTCTCTTCAGCAAGCCTTATTACATCTTCCAGCTTCAGCTAACGGTGCGGCGCGACGACAATCGCATCAACTCGCTGGACGACTGCAAGAACCGCGTAGTCGGGACGCTTGGAAATACAGCCGCCTCACGCCTCTTGCAGCAGCAAGGAATTCCGTATCGCAGTTATGCTGACCCCGTTGGCGCTTATCGCGATCTGGAGCTGAAGCGTCTCGATGCCGTCATCATGGACGTCCCCGCCGAGGCTTTTTATGCACGGCCCAATCCGAAATTGAAACCTGCCGGACCGCCGTTCACGCGTGGTCTTTACGTTATCGGATTACGCAAAGGCGACGAGGCATTGAAGAAAGAGATCGACGCCGCGATCGACAAGATCATTGCCGACGGCACGCTCGAGAACATTCTCAAGAAGTGGGGCCTTTGGAATGATGCGCAAGTCGAGTTTCAGGCGCCGATCCGCACGGGAACTCAAACCGCGAAAGCCGAGGAATACACTTCGACTAACGCTTCGTTCAACTGGAGTGAAGCGCTTTGGCGACTGACGCGCGCCGCCGCCGTGACGGTGCTGATCGCGCTCGGCTCGATGGTCATCGCGGTAGTTCTAGGCCTGCCGCTTGCTGTGGGACAGTGGAAAGGCCCGGCATGGCTGCGCGCCTTCTGCACCATCTACGTGGAATTCTTTCGCGGCACTCCGGTACTGGTCCAACTGCTGTTTCTTTACTTCGGCTTGCCGGTGATCGGGATTGCCATGCCCGGCTGGTTGACTGCGCTCGTCGGTCTCGGCTTGAACTACGCCGCTTACGAATCGCAAGTCTATCGCGCATCGCTCGAAGCGATTCCGCTCGGCCAATGGGAAGCTGCTTACTCGCTCGGCATGGGCCCGTTGCTCGCTTTTCGCCGCATCATCCTGCCCCAGTCGTTTCGCATCGCGTTGCCGCCGATGACGAACGACTTCGTCTCCCTGTTCAAAGACACATCAGTCGCCTTCGCCATCTCTGTTTGGGAACTGGCAACAGCTTATCGCGAACTTGCCAACGCGTCGGGACAGTTCCTGCTTCTCGGCGTCGCCGTCTCAGCATTCTATCTCGCGATGAGTTTGCCGATGGCCCATCTCGCGCGCTTGTTGGAAAGACGCTTGCGCGACCGAGCTACGGAGCGCGTGGTTGAAGAGGAGGAGGCATTGGCGACGACATGATCCGCGTCACTGGCTTACATAAGCGTTTTGGCGACAGCGAGATCCTGAAAGGGATCGACTTCGAAGTGCCGCCACAAACGGTACTCGGAGTCATGGGTCCATCAGGCAGTGGAAAGTCAACACTGCTCAGATGTCTTAACGGTTTGGAAACGATCAACGGCGGAACGATCGAATGCGATAACGTGCGACTCGAAGGCGGTTTGTCTCACTCAGATTACCGGCGGCGGGTGAAGGATCTGCGGCTGAAAGTCGGGACAGTCTTCCAGCACTTCTATCTCTTTCCGCATTTGTCGGTGCTCGAGAATATTGTCGAGGCGCCGGTGCACGTGCTGCGCACGCCGAAGCAGACTGCCGAGACTGAGGCATATGAACTTTTGGAGTCAGTCGGGCTGAGGCAGGCGGCGCGCAGGTATCCGGGATCGTTGTCAGGTGGTGAGCAACAGCGCGTTGCGATTGCGCGTGCGCTCGCGATGCATCCGGCGCTGCTGCTGCTTGACGAACCGACCAGCGCGCTCGATCCGCGGCGCATCAATAGCCTGCGTGCGTTGTTGCGGACGTTTGTGGATCGCGGTCACACCATGATCATCATTTCCCACTCGATGGGATTTCTGAGCGGAGTAGCCGACAACATTCTTTTTATGGAAGGTGGTTACGCGGTGGAGTTTGGGCCGGCAGAAGAAGTGTTGGAAACTCCCAAAGACGCGCGGACGAAAGACTTTCTTTCATCCGCAGATTCCGCGGATTGATCTGTGGTTTGCGCCTGACAGGCTGTCGATATACCGCTCAAAGTGCGCGCGGTCAGCAACGTTAGTGATTCTCGTGCCCAGCAGGTAACCCTGTCCGAAGTATGGACCATTCAGCCGTTCACACCTGACCGGGCTCACCTCCATGTCGATGACGCCGTCAGGCACAAACAAAGAAAGGCTCAACCGGTTAGCGCCACTGCAAAACCGTTCGTCGATCGTCGTTGAGGGCAGGACCATCGCCAGGCCGCCGGCGCTTAAATCGTGTGTCCGGCCAAGAAACACGAGCGACGGCTCGGCACCCTGAACCTCAATGTCCAAAAGAGAGAGGTCGGCGACAAGCTCGACCTCGCACTTGGCCCTGAGCCTGCGCATTCTCCGCCGTTCGATTGATGAAGCAAGCCTTTCCAAGCTCCCGCTTTCCTCAAACTGTTCTTTTATCATCGAGGTCCGAAGTCGAAGGCCGAGCGCTCCAGTCGGCCAGTAGTAGCACGAGACTATAAATTTGTACATGAGAGGCTGAACAAAACAGAGTTAAATTTCGATTTATCGATGAGTTAAAAAGCTCAATGCGGCTATAATCCCACTTTCTTTGTAACCCCCATGCAAACGACCAACCTGCCCAGTCCGCGAGCGCAGCTAATAACCACCCTGCAAATGGCTTATTCCGGCGAATTGGCGGCGGGTTATGCCTATCGTGGTCACTGGCATTCCGTGAGTGATGCGGAAGAACGAGATCGCATCAAGATCATTGAAGACGAGGAGTGGCATCACCGGAGGCTGGTCGGCGAGATGCCGGGCCAAACAAGGTGCGCGAGATAAGAGCGACGGTCATTGGTCGCGTGCTCGGATTGATGTGTCATATCAGCGGTTGGTTTGCGCCGATGTATGGCGCGGGCCGGCTCGAGAGTCGAAATATCGTCGAGTATGAGACCGCGGCTCGTCACGCGCTCGCCTGCGGGCGCGAGGAGCTGATCGACTGCCTGTTGACGATGGCTGAGGTGGAGTGGGAACACGAACACTATTTCCGGGCGTGCGTGCTGCGTCACCGTTGGTCCAAACGGTTTTCGATCTGGCCGGAGCCACCGCCGAAGGAGGCGATCCGGAGATCGTTTGAAAAGATCTAAGCCGCAAAGAGGTACCAAAAGCACAAAATGAAAATCCTGTTCCTGTTACTGCTCCTGTCGCCGATGATCCACGCGCAGACACCGAACAAGAAACTCGCCGCTGAAGTCAAAGCCGAGTTTCTGCACGCGTGGAATGGCTACAAGCAATACGCCTGGGGGCACGACGATCTCAAACCACTCTCAAAAACGTATCACGATTGGTATCCGCAGCCGCTGCTGATGACTCCTGTCGATTCACTCGACACGATGATCATCATGGGTTTGGATGACGAGGCTGCGGCCACGAAGCAGTACATCATCGACCATCTCTCGTTCGATAAAGATATCGAGGTCCAGAACTTCGAGATAACAATCAGGCTGCTGGGAGCGTTGCTCACCAACTATCAGCTCACCGGCGATAAGCGTTTATTGAACCTCGCCGAGGACCTCGGCAATCGACTCTTGCCGGTCTTCAATTCGCCAACCGGTTTGCCGTATCGCTACGTGAATCTCAAGACCGGCAAAGTGAGTAAACCGGTCAGCAATCCCGCTGAAACAGGGACGCTGCTGATCGAGTTTGGCGCGTTGAGTAAGCTCACCGGCAAACCAATCTTCTATACACGGGCGAAACGCGCACTCGTCGAAACGTACAACCGTCGATCAAAGATCGGTCTTGTTGGTGAATGGATCAACGTCGAAACCGGCGCCTGGACGAATACCGACAGTCACATCAGCGGCGCGATCGACAGCTATTACGAATATCTTTTGAAGTGCTCGCTGCTCTTCGACGATCCGGACTGCAAGCGCATGTGGAACGACAGCATTGCCGCAATCAACAAGTACCTGGCAGACGAACAACCAGGTTCCGAACTGTGGTACAGGCATGCCGACATGAACACCGGCGCGCGGCGCGCAACGACCTACGGCGCGCTCGACGCGTTCTTTCCCGCGGTGCTTGCGTTGTCAGGAGATTTGAAACGTGCGAAGCGCTTACAGGATTCGTCATTCAGGATGTGGAACGAGGCGGGCATCGAGCCTGAGGAGTTTGATTATCGCGCGCGCAAGATCACGTCGCCCGGGTATCCCTTGCGACCTGAGATCGTAGAGTCAACCTATTATCTCTATCGCTATACGAAGGATCCTAAATACCTGCTGATGGGCGAGAAACTTTGGCGAGACTTTGTGAAGTACTGCCGCACTGACGTCGGCTATGCGGCGCTCAAGAACGTGGAGACGAAGGAAAAGAACGATTCGATGCAGAGCTTTCTCTTCGCAGAGACTTTCAAATACTTCTACCTGCTCTTCTCACCGCCTGAGACGCTCCAATTCGACAAGGTGATCTTCAACACCGAAGCTCACCCGATTAAAAGAACCTGGTAACACCACAAAGGCACAAAGACACAAACAATAAATTAGTGTCTTCGTGCCTTTGTGGTTAAAAATCTTAGTGAACGTTACTTGTATTCCACCCCTAGATTCTCAAACAGAAACGCATAAATATCTCTCGTCTGCTCGATCGCCTTCGTCGTGTTGCTCGCGCCGTGAGCGGATTTCGTATCGATGCGAATAAGAATCGGGGCTGGTCCAGCCTGCGCCGCCTGCAACGCTGCCGCGTATTTGTAGTTGTGCGCCGGAACGACGCGATCGTCGTGGTCCGCAGTCGTAATCAACGTCGCTGGATACTTCGTGCCGGGCTTCACGTTGTGAATCGGAGAGTAAGCATAGAGCGCTTTGAACTCCGCTTCGTTCGCTTCACTCGAACCATAGTCTGCGATCCAGTTCCAGCCAATCGTAAACTTCTGGAAGCGCAGCATGTCCATTACGCCCGCCTGCTCGATCACTGCGCGAAACAGCTCCGGACGCTGGTTCGAGACTGCTCCCACGAGTAATCCTCCATTTGAACCACCCTGGATAGCGAGCTTGCTCGGAGAAGTGTACTTGTTCGCAATCAGCCATTCGGCTGCGGCAATGAAATCGTCAAACACATTTTGCTTCTTCAGCTTCGTGCCGGCCTCGTGCCACTTCTCACCATACTCACCACCGCCACGCATGTTCGCGGACGCATAGACCACGCCCTGTTCGAGCAGAGCCAGGCGCAATGAGCTGAACGACGGCGCTGTCACCACGTTGAACCCGCCGTATCCGTAAAGCAGTGTCGGATTGTTACCGTCGAGCTTCAGGCCTTTCTTATAGACCAGGAACATCGGCACGCGCGTGCCGTCTTTGCTGTTGTAGAAGACTTGCTTCGTTTCGTAGTTCTCAGGTTTGAAGCCGGGAATGTCTACCGTGCGAAACACCGTCGATTTCTTCGTCGCGATGTCGTACTTGTAAATAGTTGGCGGAAAGTTGAACGAGGTGAAGCTGTAGAACACATGCTTGTCGTCTCTTAGACCACCAAACCCGCCGGCCGTGCCGACACCCGGCAACACGATCTCGTTCTCGAGTTTGCCATCAAGACCAAACACATATGCGCGCGTCGCGACGTCTTTGCGCCACGAGGCGAAGAGTTTGCCGCCGGCCGTGCCGGCGCCCTGCAAAGGTTCCGTTCTTTCCGGCAAGATGTCCTGCCAGTTTTTCTCGTCCGGATTTTTGGGATCGACGAGGACGACGCGTCCATTCGGCGCGTTCCTGTTCGTGCGGATCAGGAACTTGTCGCCGATGTTGTCGATAACGCCATAAGTGTCGTCGCCGATTTCAGCGATGATGGGTGAAAAACTCGTTTCGCCCTTCGAAAGATCTTTGTAGAAAAGAGAATTTCCTTTTTTGCCTTTGCCGCGTTCGGAAACGCTGAGGATCGCGAAGCGCTCATCTTCAGTGGTATCGACGCTTTGAAAACGCTGCGGGTTTTGCTTGTCTTCGTAGATCAAGACGTCGTCTGATTGCGGTGTGCCGACTTTATGGAAATAGACAGTCTGGAATTCGTTCCTGCTGCTGAGTTCCTTGCCCTTCTCCGGCGCCGGATAACGGCTGTAATAGAAACCGTCGCCCTGCCACGCAACGCCCGACTTCAACCATTTGAGTTCGTCTGCGAGTTTGTTGCGTGAGTCAACTTCCATGATGCTGAGCGTCACCCAGTCAGAGCCGCCTTCCGAGATGCCGTACGCAACGTACTTGCCGTTTTTCGAAAGTGAGAACGCGCTCAGGACGGAGGTGCCGTCAGGCGAGAACTTGTTTGGATCGAGAAAAACTTCCGGTGTGCCGTTCACACCTTTCTGAATGTAGAAAACGCTCTGGTTTTGAAGGCCGTCGTTCTTCGTGAAGAAGTAAGTTTCACCACGATGAATCGGCGCCGAGATACGCGGATAGTTAAAGAGCTGCGTCAAACGCGCCTGGAGCTTTTCGCGATAAGGAATCTTGTCGAGATAAGCGAAGGTGACCCGGTTCTGATCTTCAACCCAGGTTTTCACTTCCGCGGAGGTTTCGTCTTCGAGCCAGCGATACGGGTCGGCCACCTTGGTGCCGAAGTAATCGTCGATCTGTTCGACCTTCTTGCTTTCGGGATACGTGATCTTGGAATCGGAGGATGAGCGCGTCGCCGCGCCCGCAGACGCGCCGGGCGACATACCGCTCTGCGCGCTCGAACGTTGCAAGAACGGTAGCGAGACGGCGCCAGCCACAAACAAAACGGCGAACAGGGTTCTAAGCTTAATCATGTTTTATCTCCGCAGGTAGGAATTTGGAGGGAAATCTTAATAAACCAACGGCTAAAGTTCAAACCGAGTATTAGCCACGGATGACACGGACTGTTCTAAACGATCCGTGCTTGTCCGTGTTAATCTGTGGCTGATACAATCCAGCCAGTGTTTGACCCCCAGCCTTTACACTATCGTCCACTAGAATCGCGCGCGAACCTCTTCGCGGACTAGTTCTTCCTGTCTTTAATAATCGAATCCTAAACCTTACCGGTCGTTCGAACCGGTCTATTTCGGCCATTTTGACAAGGGAGTAAAAAATGTCTACCAGCGTAATCGCACCACCCAGGCGCCCGGAGATCAAGACGGCGCCGCCAGGGCCCAAGGGAAAGAAGATCATTGAAGCGGATGCAAAGTTTGTTAACCCGGCTTACCCCCGACCGTCGTTTAAGCTCGTCGTGGAGCGCGCCAGCGGAGTTTGGGTTGAAGACGTAGATGGAAATATCTTTCTCGATTGCAATGCGGGAGTCGCGGTCTGTTCCACCGGTCATTGCCATCCGGAAGTCGTGAAAGCGATCCAGGAGCAGGCAGCGCAATTGATTCACATGTGCGGCACTGATTACTACTACCGCCACATGCCGCAACTCGCAGAGAAGCTCGACGCGATTGTGCCCGTGCAGTCGCCAACGCGGACGCACTTTGCCAACAGCGGCACTGAAGCCGTCGAGACGGCATTGAAACTCGCGATGCATGCGACCGGTCGCGAGAAGTTCATCGCCTTCTTCAACAGCTTTCATGGCAGAACGCTCGGATCACTTTCACTGACATCGTCAAAGGCTGCGCAGCGAAAAGGCTTCAAACGACAGGCGCTCGACGTGGTCCACGTTCCTTATCCCAACGAGTTTCGCAATCCATTCAGTGCTGCTGATTGCGGCGATGGCGGAGCAGGCCAGGGTGCGCTCAACTGGATCGAGGAGCGGTTGTTCAAAACCACAACGCCACCTGAAGAAGTAGCGGCGATCGTAGTTGAGGCCGTGCAGGGCGAAGGTGGTTACGTGCCCGCGCCGAAGGGTTTTCTGAATGGACTGCGACGTATTTGTGATGAGCACGGGATCCTTTTGGTGGTGGATGAGGTGCAGTCGGGAATGGGTCGCACGGGGAAGATGTTTGCGTGCGAGCATTACGACGTTCAGCCGGACATCGTCTGTATTGCGAAAGGCATCGGTTCGGGTTTGCCGATCGGCGCTTGTGTCTCGCGTGCAGATCTCATGGACTGGAAACCCGGCGCACACGCTTCGACGTTTGGCGGCAATCCGGTTTGCATTGCGGCGGCATTGAAGACGATTGAGTTGCTCGAAGGCGGGCTGGTAAAGAACGCCGCGGAAGTCGGGGCTTATCTGAAAGCCGGGCTGGAGAAACTTCAGCAGAAGCACGATTGCATTGGCGACGTGCGTGGTATGGGGTTGATGATTGGGGTCGAGTTTTCGACTGCTGAGCTGCGGGATCGGATTGAGGTTGCGTGCTTCGACCGCGGGTTGATCATCCTGGGCGCGGGGACGAGTACGATCCGCTGGTCGCCGCCGTTGATATTGACGAAAGAGAATGTTGACGTGGCACTCGAGATCTTCGACGAGGCCATTGCTGCGTCGGTCTAATTAACCGCGGATGACACGGATAAAATCCGGATTTTTTATCCGTGTAATCTGTGGTTGATTTCTGACATGCGGGCGCGTAAGCGGTCTTCATCGACATTGCTTACGCGCCCGTTGCGGTAAACCTCACTACCGGCGACGACCGTTAAGATCACGTCCCGTCCGGACGAGGCGAAGATCAGGGTTGCAACCGGATCGTAGTTTGGGAGTTGATGTGCACCGGTTAGGGACACGACCGCAAGGTCAGCCTGCGCGCCCTCGCTCAATTCACCACCGAACGTCGCAGCCTTAAGTGCGTCTTCCGCAGTGATGCGCGCCCCGGACGCTCGCGAGAACAGCGTCGCAAACCGCGCCTCTTCCAGGATGTCGCACGTGTTGTTGCTTGCAACGGAATCACTTCCCAAACCAACTGCGATTCCCGCCTCGATAAACTTCGCGAACGGCGCGCGTCCATGACCCAACTTCGCGTTTGACTTCGGACAATGCGCCACCTTCGCTCCCGAGCTGCGCAGAGTTTCAATATCCAGATCGTCAACGCGGATGCAGTGCGCCAGCAATGGACGAGTGTCCAGAACGCCAAGCTGCTTCAAATACTGAATCGTCGAAACTCCCGGCACCTTCCACTCAATCGAGCGCCGCGCCAAGCCCTCAGCGAACGCCCCGCAACCTTCCCGCATAAACTGATCTTCAGCCTCTGATTCCGCTGCATGCATCATCAATGGCAGACTTTCGTTTCGAGCCAACTCCGCGATCAGCTCAAGTTGCGGTCCACAAACCGTGTACGGCGAGTGCGGTGAAACACCAACGCGAACGAGGTCACTCTCGACGCCCCGAAGTTCGTGGACCTTGGTCTGAAGTTTCTCAAAGTTCTCTGCCACCAACCGCACGTCCGGCCCAAACGACTCCTGGTACACAACTCCGCGCAATCCAACATCGCGCAGGGCAAGCATGCTCATCATTGCTGAATCGCTCGCATCACCCACACACGTAATCCCCGCGCGCACTGCTTCACACGCGCCCCACGTTGCCGAAACACGGATATCATCAGGCGTCATGCGCTCGAGTCGCGCGAGCGTCAGCTTCCTCAGCCAGGCAAAGAAATCTGTCTCCTCGTTTTCGAGATAGCCGCGCAACGCGGTGAGTTCCAGGTGTGTGTGAGTATTGACGAGCCCGGGAAGGATAACTGCCTCACCAAGAGCTTCTACGCGAAACTCGGGAAACCTCTCGACGATCTCAGCGTGACGACCAACGCCGGCGATGTGTTGTCCGGCGACTGCGACAGCGCCGTTCTCGATCGGCGGCGCTGAAACAGGAAGCACCCAACGCGCGGAGTAGATCGTCGTCATTTGGCAGGAGAAGCTTGCTGGAGAACAGCGCTTGACGTTCTTGCGCTCTTTACCTGGCGGTAACGTTCCATGATGGAGATCACGTAAGCCCGCGTCGAGGGAATGTCGATTCGATTGATGAACTCAGCGCCCGACTGAGTGGTTCCGGCAGGATCAACGCGACTCCACTCGATCGCACGGCTCGGTCCCGCGTTGTAAGCAGCGATCATTCTCACTTCCGAATCCGGCACGTCGCGAAGCTGCTCGTAGATCTTTTCCAGGTACCAGCAACCGATCTGGATATTGCGTTCCGGATCGCGCAGCAGACTTTCGGGATCGCTGGACATCTGCCGCTCGAGCTCGCGCATGCCCGTTTCGGTGGCCCATTCTCGTCCGACCGTTGGAGTGACTTGCATCAAACCGATCTCGCCGTCCTTGCCTGTCTTCCACGGACTAAAGTAAGTCTCTTCGTAAATGATGCTCCAGACGAGATCCGGATCGACGCGGTAGATAGCAGCTTGCCGGGTGATTAAAGAGTCGAAGCGGTGGGTCCAGTAGCGATTAAAAGCGTAAGCGGCAAGAAGCAGGATGAGGGCGAGAAGAATAACGACAATGGCGCGTCTCATATAATTTAGCCACAGATTACACGGATTTATAACAGATCAGTTCAGATTAAATCCGTGTAAATCTGTGGCTTTAATTTCTTCTCCGAAGGCTGCTCCAGAAACTCGCGCGGGAGCAAGCATAATCGACGCCCTCGTAACGTGAACGCAAAGCATGTTCGTCGAGTACGTGTCCCTGAAGCCAAACCTCAGCATCGAGTGTGGCTCCGACAGTCAATGAGTCGCCGCGCAGGGCGCGCTGGTTGACGAGCACTTCGAGCTTGATGCGTTCGAGATCGATATGAATCCAGAAGAGCTCGCCTCCGGAAAGCGGGTTTCTCAAGGGTTTGAAAGCAATCACGCGGCCCGACAAACTCCAATCGTTCTCGTGCGCCGCCCGCGCAGGCGCGGCTTTTTCGAGCGGCGTCCAGCGCGTCTTTGTCTTTCCGCGCCGCACACGCGCGCGATATGCAAGACCACAAAGACCGATGTGCAACTCCTGGGCGCCAAACCCGGCTGGACCAACCTCAGTGAGATTTTGCAACTCGAAGAGAACTTCGCAATCGGTGCCTTCGCGAAAACCGTGAATGACAGCTTCGCCTTCTTCGTCGTATTCAGTCAGGGCCCAGGGTGCGATGGTTTGAATGTAGCGAGCACGAAATCCGGGACGGCAGTCGGCGTAAAAAACATCGCCGCTGCCTGATTCATAAAGGACGGTCCAAACCTCGAGACCTTCCCCGAGTTTCCAGCAGCGGCCGTGCAACACAGCGCCGCGCCTGTTGAGTTGTGTAGGCTCGCCCTGGTCCCCTGCTCGCTCTGCGAGATAATTGAAAGCCTTCTCGCTCGAAACCTCCAGACCGATCGTCTCAAAAGTAGGGTTCATATTTTCTCGGGAGTATTATTGCGCGCTGCGCTTGCGCTGTCTATGCTTCGCGGGTTTACCGTTACCATTCTCAGCGAGAGGCGCGCGCGTTCTGAAGCCGCGGATGACGCGCTGTGGTCCATGCGTTGGTTGCATTCCCGAGCGCACCATCTCGGCAAACAGATCGACATCATAATCCGCCTCACGCGACATCTCTTCACGAATCGCATGCAACACTTCTAAAAATTTAGGACGACGATACATGTTCTTTTAGATCGACAATAGGTCCTATAAGTCCTATAGGACCTATCCTATCCGACTCGCTCGGTTGCCTCCGAAACCAGAAACTCCGGCGTCACGATCATCGGCACGTAGAAGCCCGCCGCGGTATTGAACAAACGAATTCGTGCCTGCCGGCGCACGTTTGCCAGGTGCCCGAAATTCCACGTCACCAGATAATCGATCTTGTAAAACGAAGCAATCGCGACGTGCAGTGCATCGGCAATGTACTTGCGATGAAAAATTCCGCGCGAGATGTAGCCTTCCGCGAGTATCGCAGCTTCTTCCGTTAGATCGACCTGCTCCAGATCGCGAATCAGTTTCAAGTACGAACTGCGATGTGGCTCTTTCAACCGGCCTAACTCCGACGCCACTAGCGGCGAGATCACCGTGCGATAGTCAGGCATCTCGTGCTCCCACCATCTGATCGTCAAGTCGCGGCGGAAGGGCTCTCCATTATCAAGATAGGCGCCAATCACCGACGTCTCCAGGTAAAGACCTTGCTTCATGGAGTTGTCACCACTTCCGGATTGACGGTGTCGGCGCCCCTGGGTTTTTGGTTCAAAGGTTCCAAACGCATTGCCCCCCTTGCAAAGTCAAAATAGATGCGAAAGTGCCGCAGAAAATTTCCGCCCAAGATTCCGGCCTGCGTGAACCCCGCGGTCTCATTTACCGGCTCCATATCAAGCACCGCGGCATTGATCTTTTCAAGTGTGCTCAGACCAAAACTCAAGCGCGGCAGTTGCAAGAGCTTCACGTCTTCCGTCACTCCGGCAGCGCCAAAGACACGCATCTTTGAAGGCTGAAGCAGATCCAGAAGCTGTTCTGCCTGCGAAAGCTTTTCAGAAATTACCGTGATACTGGCCGCGGTATCAATAATAAAGTTCATGTTCTTGTCAAAGCCATCAAGCCCGACTTCGCCACTCAAAAATCCACTCGACGTAGTCCGCAGCGGAACTTCAACCGCGCCGTCGTTAGGCGAAACAGGAATCAGCGATTGATATCCTTCGGGGCGTCGCACCGCCGTCCACGACTCAACCTGATCCGTTTGATGCTGCCGCACCAGAGACATCCGTCTCGCACCATAGTCTATCGCCGTGAGGAACTTCGCAACCACGGACAATCCCAGGTAACCATCGACTGGAATGTAATTGTCGAAGAACTTGCGAATGTAGACGGGCACGTTCTCAACCCTGGCTGACCCAATCTCGATCGAACTCACAAAGCCATAGACGATCTCAAACTTCCCGCCGCCGCCGACAGCCCGCGCCATCCCGCCTTTCGCGACTGGTTTAATGCCGAGACGCTTGGCCGTCTGGTCTGATATTACCGACATTCCCGATCCCGTATCGAGTACGAAGCGCAGCGGCTCCTTCTGTCCATTCACGCGAATCTGAAGAATGGGACGGTTGTCAGTCGCTTCAAAAGAAACTGACGAGCTGTTCTCACCGCTCGGTATGTAAAGTGATCCCTGCTTGCCGAGATAACGAAGAAAGTCGATGAGGCCGAGAATGCGAGCGCGCCGATCGAAATCGGTCTTGGGCGAAATCATCAGGAACCGTTCATATGCATCGGCAGCCTCTTTGTATTTTTCGCTGCGCGCGGCCGCCTGGCCCAGGTTGAAAACATAATCAGGCTCATCAGGATCCATGCTCACTGCTTTACGGAGTTGCGGGAGGGCGAGCGGCAAACGATTCTCGTACAAATCGACCATCGCCAGGCCGGCGACGGCCAAAGCTTCATTCTCGTTGAGCGTAAGCGCCGTCTTGAACTCCTCGACTGACAGACGAAACTCACCCGCGCCGAGAATGGCCGATCCGAGCAACGCATGCGCGCGCGCCGACATGGGATCGACCATGATCACTCGCGCGGCATTGTCGTAAGCCCCTTGCAGATTTCTCTGTTTCAGCAGGACAAAGCTCAAACCGAGCCTGGCCTCAACGTCATGAGGATCTTTGTCGAGCAGGTCGCGAAAGATCTTTTCAGCCTCCGTATAGTCGCCTTTGCGCACCGCCCGGTAACCCTTGTTGTAGGCCTTCTTATCGCCGGCTGCGGCAGCGGTGTGGGTCGAACCCGCGAACGCAAAACAAAGCATGAAGGCGGCCACACTGAAGGCCGCCATTCGAGAAACACTGCTCTTGCTATTTAATCGCATGATTCACACTTTCTGAGTGATCGTCAGCTTTGCGCATGCAACTGTTACTTCAGGACCTCTCCTGTCTTCATGGACCAGAGAACCAGATCGAGCTCGTCGAAATCTACCCGGATGTCGCGAGCGAACTGAACCAGTTGCTGCTCAACTTCGAGATACTTCCTTCGGGTCGAAGGCGGCTTGGCTGTATCGATCACTCCGACTTCAGCCAGGCATCGCATCACGTGCTTATCAAGTATCGCGTGGCCTTTCACGCCGATGTTTCGCAGGAAGTGGCTGGCTTCTTTGTAACCCAACCCTTTGACTCGTTTTTCCTGGGCCAGCCAGTCGCGCCGCTCGAACGGGTCTGAAAAGCTGCGCAAACGTTGTCGCAGCGCCATCCCGCAGTCGGCATGAAAATAGTTTCTGGTACTAACAATGTAACGCGGCCGGGCCACAGGGAAACGATGCGCGCCGCTTTTCTTCAGGGCGTCGGTCATCGCATCGGAGTCGCCATCCAGCAGCAGCGATTTCACAGCGGCAACAGAATTCAGTCCCATGCGAGCAGAAGCACCGGCAGTGAAAATACAGTAGGCTAGTTCTTCCCAAAGCCGAGCGTCCGTTCCCTTGCGCCAAACTTCCTCAAACTCACGGAGCCGCTTCCGAATTTCTTTTCGTCGTGCTCGGTGAGTGGCCACCACTCTTTCAACTGTGACGGGTTCTTGATTGCGTTGCACTGTAGTTTGTCAATACGGCGATTCTATGAGCGGGTCGGGGCCTTGTCAACGATATGGGCTTGGATCTTGTTAACCACGGATGACACGGATCGATCCGTGTCATCCGTGGTTAAAATTAATTTCCCGCAAGCGATTAAAAGTCAGCTATGATGGTTGGCGGCATCCCGGTTTGACGCCTGAGCATCAAAGATGCTCTCCTCACAAACCCATTTATGATCCGTTACCTACAAAAGAAAGAGCTGGCCCTGGTGCTAATGCTGATGGCGCTTTGCTCGACGAGCTATGCCCAACAGCCAGAAGCATCGCCGCAGGCATCACCGGCTGAAACTGCGCGACCACTCTACGGCCTGCAGGGAGTGCTGATTGAAACTCTCGACGGCAAGGTAGTTTCCTCGCAGGCCGAGAACGAACAGTTCAATCCCGCATCGACAATGAAACTCGCAACCGCTTTGGTTGCGTTGCGCACGCTTGGCCCAGAGCACCGGTTCGCGACAGGCGTCTGGACCGACGGAGTGCTCGACAAAACCACCGGCGCGCTAAACGGAAACCTCTATATTTCAGGGCGTGATCCTTCATTTCACTACGAGCACGGCGTGTTGCTGGCCCGCGAGCTGAATACGCTCGGAATCAAGCAGGTAACAGGAGACCTGATAGTCGCGCCTGGCTTTACGATGAACTTCAGCGCCTCAGCTTCGCGCTCGGGAGAGCGTCTCTACGACACGCTCGACGCGACACGTCGCTACGCAGAAGCAGTGCGGGCATGGAATTACGAACGAACGCTGCTCAACGATCGCGCGAGCCTCGAGACAGTGCCGAGCGTCGCGGTGATGGGAGCCGTCGTGGTCGCGCCAGTCGCGCCATCCGCGAAACTCCTGTTGACGCAAAAGTCGAGTAAGCTGGTTGATATTCTCAAGGTTCTTTTGTGCTACTCGAACAATTTCATGGCCGAGCGCATCGGTGAAGCGCTCGGTGGACCTGAGTCAGTACGCCAGCAACTGGCCAGCGCCCTGGGCCTCGGGCCTGAAGATCTGAAGATTGCCTCGTTGAGCGGGCTGGGAGTCAATCGAATCTCGCCGCGAGTGATGATGAAGATCTACCGGGCGCTGCGCGCAGAGCTGGAGAAACACGGCCTCTCGCCGGCGGCGATCATGCCAGTCGCGGGGATCGATCCGGGCACTCTCGAAGATCGATTTACAGGTATGCCGTGGCGCGGGAGTGTTATCGCCAAGACCGGGACGCTGTTGAGAACAGATGGCGGCGCCAGTGCGTTGGTCGGACAAATGAAGGCAGCGAACGGCGAGGTGTTGCTGTTTGTGATTATGAATCAGAGAGGCAGCGTTTCGAGATTCCGAGGGAACCAGGACTACCTTGTGATGCTGGTCCAGAACACGCGCGGCGGGCCGAAGGCCTTCGATTACAAACCACTGATGCTGACCATGCAACTATCTCACACCGAAAGCACCGTTGCGGCCGGCGAAGAATACGAACCACCTTCACGATCCAACTAAAAAAGTGCGCCCCCGGCCATCCGAAGATAACCGGGGACGCATTACCGTCCAACTGATTTGCGGCGTGCGGCACCGCAGCAGCAGCGGACGATTTCCCTTGTACGCATTAACTAGAGATTTAAAGCCGAGGCAATTCCAGAGTTGATTTGTAAACCCTGTTTAGGAGACCTCTTATAGTTCTTCCAGCGTTGGTTTTTCTGTTTTCCTTTTCAGCAAGTTACAGCTCGAGACGTGTCAAAACAGAATCCAAAGTGGATTCTTTGGAGCGTTAGCTCCTTATATACCTTGAAGCCGGAGCGA
>Ga0065714_10002397_pt1 | contig 28904 bp, 22 predicted proteins | sample MisRhiReplicate2_FD_59101 | JGI IMG/M metagenome (GOLD analysis project Ga0065714, IMG submission 59101) | Miscanthus rhizosphere microbial communities from Kellogg Biological Station, MSU, sample Rhizosphere Soil Replicate 2: eDNA_1 v2... | ecosystem: Host-associated > Plants > Roots >... | reverse complement strand
AACACCGGTAGCACCAAATGGAGCCGCTACCCGGCCGACGTGCTGCCGATGTGGGTGGCCGACATGGATTTTGCCGCGCCGCCGATGATCATCCAGGCCCTGCAAAAACGCCTGGAACACCCGATGGTCGGCTACAGCGTGGCCCCGGATGACCTGCGCGACGCCATCGTGGCCGACCTCTGGAACAAATACGCCTGGCGCGTCGAGCCGCAAGAGCTGATCTTCCTGCCGGGGGTCGAGTCGGGCTTCAACATGGCGCTCAAGGCGCTGGTCCAGCCGCCACAGAACGTCGTGGTGCAGGTGCCCAACTATCCGCCGCTGCGCCACGCGCCGGGTCATTGGGGCCTGAACAAGGTCGAGCTGAGTTTCGACGAGCAGGCTGACGGCACCTACACCACACCGCTCGCCAGCCTCAGCCAATCGCTGCAAGGTGGCGGCGCGTTGCTGCTGAGTAATCCGCACAATCCTCTGGGCAAAGCCTTCCCCCGGGACGAACTGCAAGCGATCGCCGACATCTGCCTGGAACAGGGCGCCTGGATCATCTCCGACGAGATCCACGCCGAATTGTGCTTCGATGGTCGCAAGCATATTCCGATGGCAACGCTGAGCCCGGACATCGCCCGGCACACGATCACACTGATGTCGGCGAGCAAGGCCTACAACATCGCTGGCCTGAAAACTTCGTTCATGATCATTCAGGACCGCGCCTTGCGCGAGAAGGTCAACCACGCCCGTTGCGGCATGGTCGACAGCGTCAACCCGCTGGGCCTGTTAGCCACCCGCGTCGCCTACAGCGAAGCCGGGCCATGGCTGGCGGAACTCAGCGCCTACCTGCAAAGCAACCGCGATTACCTGGTCGACGCCGTGCGCACCCGCCTGCCGGGCGTCACCATGAACGTGCCGCAAAGCACCTACCTGGCATGGCTCGATTGCTCGGCGCTGGGGCTGGACGACCCGCAGCAGTTCTTCCTGGAACAGGCCAAAGTCGGATTGAGCCCTGGCCTGGACTTCGGCGATGACGCCAAGCAATTCGTGCGCCTGAACTTCGGCTGCCCACGTGCATTGCTGGAAGAAGGCATAGCGCGGATGGAGCGCAGCTTGCTCAATCGCAAGGCCTGACACACAACACACATCCCCCCCGCTCCCACATTCGGTTTATGTGTGATTTGGAATTTGTCGTCAGCTGAAATCCAACCGAACTCAAGACAAAACCCCAGGGTCAACCCTTTGACCCGATTGTCTTGAAGCCGGAGATTTATGATGACTGACTATCCCAAACCACCCTTCGCTAAACAACAACAGCCGGTCCCCGGTTCTCAGCGCAAGATGGACCCCGTTCCCGATTGTGGCGAGCAGTCCTATCAAGGCTCGGGCCGGTTGAAAGGCAAGATCGCCCTGATCACCGGCGCAGACAGCGGCATCGGCCGCGCGGTGGCCATTGCCTTTGCCCGCGAAGGCGCGGATGTCGCCATCGCCTACCTGAATGAACACGAAGATGCACAGGAAACTGCACGCTGGGTCGAAGACGCCGGTCGTCAAACCCTGCTGCTGCCTGGCGATATTGCGCAAAAAGTCCAATGCCAGGCCTTGGTAGACAAGACCGTCGAGCGTTTCGGCCGTATCGATATTCTGGTCAATAACGCCGCGTTCCAGATGACCCACGAAAACCTCGAAGACATCCCGGATGAAGAATGGGTGATGACCTTCGATGTCAACATCACGGCCATGTTCCGCATTTGTCAGGCCGCGCTCAAGCACATGAAACCGGGCAGTTCAATCATCAACACCAGCTCGGTGAACTCGGACATGCCCAAACCCACCCTCCTCGCTTACGCCACGACTAAAGGGGCGATTGCCAACTTCACCGGAGGGCTGGCGCAGCTGCTCGGGCCGAAGAATATTCGGGTCAACAGCGTGGCCCCGGGGCCGATCTGGACGCCGCTGATTGTCTCGACCATGCCTGATGAAGAAGTGCAAAACTTCGGTGCTCACACCCCGCTTGGCCGCCCCGGCCAACCGGTAGAAGTGGCACCTATTTATGTGTTGCTGGCATCGGACGAGGCCAGTTACATCACAGGCCAGCGTTATGGAATTACGGGCGGCAAACCGATGCTGTAAACGCTGACAGGGGTCGGCTTTAATCGAAAAAATGAACCCCTGCCAACTATCTCCCCTCCATAGTTTTAAACCCTGTCATGGGCTGCCGAGGAGGTCGTCATGTCCGCACCTATCGTAAAACTCTTCACCCAACCGAACTTCGCGTGGATCGATATTCGTCGCGAAGAAGAAACATACCCGCGCCACTACCTCGCTCATCTACTGCTGCTCGCCTTGATCCCCGCCGTGTGCCTGTTTATCGGCACCACGTACGTCGGCTGGAGCCTGGCGGAGAACGAAACGGTCAAGCTCAGCAGCGCCAGCGCCATGCAACTCTGTGTGTTGCTGTACGTGACCATTGTGCTCGGCGTCGCAATCATGGGCGGCTTCATACGCTGGATGTCACGCACCTTCGACGCGCGCCCTACGCTCAATCAATGCATCGGGTTTGCAGCGTACACCGCGACACCGTTCTTCCTTGCTGGCATCGCCGGGCTATACCCGAGTCGCTGGCTGGCGATCCTGGTGTTGGGGGCTGCGTCCATCTACTCGACGTTTTTACTGTTTGTCGGTTTGCCCACCTTCATGCACGAGCGCAAGGAGCAGGGCCTGCTGTACGCAACGTGCGTCTGGGCCGTGGGCTTGCTGGTTTTAGTGACTATTCTGGTGGAAATGATTCTGGTGTGGTTCAACCTGCTGTCGCCTGAATACCTACGCGCAACGGTCGGTTGATTGCTATAGCCCCTACATCCCGGCACCTGCCCAGCGAGTAAAAACATGAGCTTCATTCTATGGGTGGCGGTGCTGGGTGCGGTGCTGTTGACGCTGGCGCTGACGTCGTCGTATCTGCGCTGGATGCCGGTGACCACGTCGGCGGTGTGTCTGGTGCTTGGCGCTGCCATTGGGCCAGGCGCACTGGGACTTTTGAAGCTCAATACCAATGACGCCGCTGACTGGATGGAGCACCTGACGGAAGTCGCGGTGCTCTTTTCATTGTTTGTCTGCGGGCTGAAATTACGCTTGCCGCTCAAGGACAAGACATGGCGAATCGCATTCGGACTGGCCGGACCGGTCATGGTCTTAACCATTGGCGGCGTTTGTTTGCTGTTGCACTACGGGTTCGGCGTATCGTGGGGCGCCTCCGTGTTGATCGGCTCGGTGCTGGCACCGACCGACCCGGTGCTGGCCGCCCTGGTGCAAGTCAATGACGCGCGGGACGACGACCGTGTGCGCTTCGGTCTGTCGGGCGAGGCCGGGCTCAACGATGGCATCGCGTTTCCCTTCGTGATTCTCGGATTACTCTTGTTGCAGCACGACGGTGATCCTGGCTGGGTGGGCGACTGGGCGCTTAAAAGTCTGCTCTGGGCCGTGCCCGCCGGCTTGCTGACGGGTTACTGGATGGGACGCGGCATCGGGCGGGTGACGTTGACGTTGCGTATCCAGAACGATGACAGCACGTTGTCCCCGAATGATTACCTCGCCCTCGCCTTGATCGCCCTGGCCTATGTCGGCGCCGAATTCATTCATGCCTATGGGTTTCTCTCGGTGTTCGCCGCCGGCCTCGGCTTGCGGCGGGCCGAGGTCAAGACGGCGGGCGAATCGCCAGAGCCCGCCGAGCATCTGGTCCAGCCTGTGGTGGGTCATCAGAACGTCGAGCCGCAACATGCCATGCGTGGCAACACCGACCATTTGGAGGACGGCCAGGTTGCGGCGGGCATCATGATGAGTGACATGCTCGCCTTCGGCGGTCTCGTGGAACGGGCCATGGAGGTGTTTCTGGTGACGCTCCTGGGGGTGGTGCTGATCGCCCACTGGGATTGGCGTGCCTTGCCCATCGGCGGCGTGCTGTTTTTCCTGATCCGGCCGCTGAGTGTGGCCGTCATGCCGTGGGGTCGCTTGCTTGACTGGCATCAGCGCGCATTGATTGGCTGGTTCGGCATCCGTGGCATCGGCAGCCTTTATTACCTGTTTTACGCCTTGAACCACGGGCTCGGTCAATCGGTGGCGGCCCTGTGCACCGACCTGACGTTGTCGGTGGTCGCGTTGAGCATTCTGATTCACGGAATCACCACCCAGCCCACCCTCGCCCGTTACGAACGCCTGAAAAAAAATTGAATTCCCCTTTTCCCCCGACAGTCACATCTTTAACCCCGCTTTGTTAGTGCATCGCGGGGTTCGACAGGTTGGTTCCACTGTGGCAACGACGCCTATTCAAAGGGACCCCGAAAAAGAGGTGCCGGTCATGATCCAATGTTCCTCCCCTGATCAAATCAAAGCCTGCCGGGCACTCGCCCTGGAACGTAACCGTCAGATGTTCGAAGAGGCCCAGGGCCTGAGCCGATGTGCTTTCGAAATGCTCGATGGCAGCGATCTGGATATGGAACTGTTTGATCGTTATCAGGCGCTACGCCGCAAAGCTGACTTGAAGTTTCAGGAAGCGATTGAACACCTGCGTTTGCTCAACGAGGATTTTCCGCCAATTCCCCAATCCGTCATCCACTCAGAACATCTGCGCGAACCGCTTGAACATCGAGCGTGAACGTGAAAAAGAAGCCCGGCAAATGCCGGGCTACTTTATTATTCCGGGCCGCGGCTACATCACAGGCACCGCTTCGGTTTCAAGGTTTTCTGTCAGCGGTACATCGCTGGATCCCGGGGTTAGAATCACCTTACGGCACTGTTCCTGTTTTTTGTCGAAGAGCTTGTAGCCCTCGGCTGCCTGCTCCAGGGACAGGCGATGGGTAATGATCGCTTCCGGTTGCAAGCGTCCGGTTTCGATATGCCCCAGCAACTCCGGCAAATAGCGCTGCACATGGGTCTGGCCCATTTTGAACGTCAGGCCCTTGTCGAAGGCGTCACCGAACAGAAAACCATGGATAAACCCTGAGTAAACGCCCGGAACGCTGACTACGCCACCACGCCGGACTGCCGCAATACACTGGCGTAACGCCTTGCCGCTGCTGCCCTCGAGTTTCAGGGTGGCGAGCACGGTTTCGGTGGTGCTGCCCTTGGCTTCGAAACCCACGGCATCGATCACGGCATCCACCCCCCGACTGCCTGCCGTTTGCCGAATGATCGTGTCAGCCGGGTCATCATCGTCGTCAAAATTGATCGCTACGACGCCATAGGTTCGCTGGGCGTAGGCCAGCCGATAGTCATGATGGTCGACCATGAAAATCAGCTCGGCGCCAAGCATTCTGGCGCACGCCGCGCATAACAATCCCACGGGGCCTGCGCCATAAATAGCAATGCTTGAGCCCGGCCCGATCCCGGTATTGTGCACCGCCTGCCATGCCGTTGGCAGAATGTCCGAGAGAAACAGCACCTTCTCGTCCGCCAGCATCCCCGGCACCTTGAACGGCCCGACGTTGGCTTTTGGCACTCTGACCAACTCGGCCTGGCCACCGGGAATACCGCCATATAAACGGCTGAAGCCAAACAATGCAGCCGCTGGCGGTATCGCCTTTTTGTTGATGATCGCGCCTCTTCCAGCGTTGGTGGTTTCGCAACTGGCGTACAACTCCATCTGACAGAAAAAACAGTCACCGCACGCGATCACGAACGGAATCACCACTCGGTCGCCACGCTGCACAGCCGTGACGGCTGACCCGGTTTCTTCAACGATTCCCATGAACTCATGGCCAAAAATATCGCCATGCTCCACGGTCGGAATCTTCCCGCGATACAGGTGCAGGTCCGATCCACAGATGGCCGTGGCCGTCACCCGCAAGATGATGTCGTCGGCGGCTTCCAATGTCGGGTCTGGTACGGTTTCTACCCTGACATCGTGGGCACCGTGGTAAGTCATTGCTCGCATGGCTAAATCCTCGCGGGTGATAAAAAAGACTCGACTATCTGTATTAAGGGAGCCGGCTTGAGAGGCGAGTTCAGTCATATGAATGGCAAATCTGATCGACGGTAATTCGGCGTGATCGCGGATTTTCGCGGTTGCTTGCGTTGCACCGCGAACTGCATGAGCCACCTGTCGCACTCATGCACCTTGCATGAGTGCAGTTGGCCATCAATTGTTTTAACTGATTGTTTCATATCAATTTTTCTTCGACCCAGAAAGCGGCACGAGTCATGCTCCATTCACTCAAGCGACTATCGGCCAAAGAGACCGTTCGCGCTCACCCCGTGATGACTTGAGAGACCAGACCATGAACGCCATCGACCTGTTGAAAGCTGACCATGAACGTGTAAAAGGCATCCTGAGCCAATTGAGCGAATCCACTGAACGCGGCGTTAAAAAACGCACAGAGCTGTTGGCCAAGCTTGAAATGGAAATCAGCATTCATACGCGACTTGAGGAAGAAGTCCTGTATCCGGCTTACAAAAAGGCCGGCGGCAAGGAGCAGGACGTGATGTATTACGAAGCCAAGGAAGAGCACCGCACCGTGGACTCACTGGTGCTGCCGGACCTGAAAGTCACCGATCCTTCTACCCCGGAGTTTGCAGGTCGAGTCAAAGTGGTCAAGGAGCTGTTGGAACACCACATCGAGGAGGAAGAAACAGAGATGTTCCCTCAGGCGAAAAAGCTGCTGGGCAAAGCGACCCTCGAAGAATTGGGTGCGCAGATGGAAACGCTGAAGGCTCAGTATAAAAAAGAATTGAGCGACGGTAATCTCGCGGCTTGATCCTGAATAGCTACACAACGAAAGCCCGGCGTTTGCCGGGCTTTTCACTTTTCAGGTGCAGGTGCAAGTGCACATTCACTCAGCTGCATCACTTCATGGCCTGGGCAATGACCTCTACCAGATTGAGCTGGGTATAGGGTTTGGACAATCGCGGGAGCTTGGTGGCGAAACCTTCCAGGCGTTCGGCGTAGCCGGTGGCAAGAATGATCGGCAGGTCGGGTTGCTTCAGCCGGATGATCTGTGCCAATTGCGCGCCATTCATGTGGGGCATGGCCATATCGGTGATGACCAGATCGATGTGCTGCTCGCTATCGAACAGTTCAAGCGCTTTCGCACCGGACGGCGCAGCGATGACCCGGTGACCCAGATCCTCCAGCAGCAGCCCCGTACTGGTTAACACCAGACTGTCGTCGTCCACCACCAGCACACACAACTGCGCCACCGGCGCTGCTTGTTCGTCTTCGATAACGGGCCTGATGTCTGATTCAGCGGTGGCGACCGGAATCCACAGCTCAGCAGTAGTGCCTATGCCCTGGCGGCTCTTGAGCACAAACCGTCCGCCTAATTGTTCAATGAACCCGTGCACCATCGACAGCCCCAGGCCTGTGCCTTTCCCCACCCCTTTGGTGGTAAAAAACGGGTCCATCGCCGACGCGAGTGTTTCCTCATTCATCCCTTCGCCCGTATCGGTCACGCTCAGGCAGACATAAGCACCTTCCTTCAGGGATAACGCTGTTTGATCGCCCCGCTTGGCTTTCCTGGCGGCGATGGCTATTTCACCACCATCGGGCATGGCGTCCCGAGCATTGGTGACGAGGTTCAACACGGCCAGCTCAAGCTGGTTGATGTCAGCCATGACTGGCTCAAGTTCAGTTGAAAAGTGCGTTTCAAGGGCCACTGAAGGCCCGAGGGAACTGCGTAACAACCCGCTGATACCTTCGATCAGTACGGGTATTTCCACGGATTCGAATTTGAGTTCCTGACGTCGGGCAAAGGCCAGCATGCGCTGAGTCAGGGACACACCGCGCAAGGCGCCTTGGCGGGCATTGTCGACCAAACGGGTCAGCTTCGGATCGTCCCCTATCCGTTTGCGCACGATTTCCAGATTGCCAAGGATCACCGTCAGCAAATTGTTGAAGTCGTGGGCGATTCCGCCGCTGAGTTGGCCGATGGCTTGCATTTTCTGCGCCTGGAACAACGCCTCGCGAGTACGTTCAAGGTCTTGTTGGGCCAGGGTCGCCTCGGTGATATCACGGGTAATCTTGGCAAAGCCCAGCAACGCTCCGGTATCGCCCCAGATCGGGTCCACCACGACGTGTGCAAAAAAACGAGTACCGTCCTTGCGCACGCGCCATGCCTTGTTTTCGAATCGCCCTTCCCGTGTGGCCGTCTCCAATGCCCGCTGCGGTTCGCCGGCTTCGCGGTCTTCAGGGGTATAGAACATCGAAAAGTGCTGGCCGATGACTTCTTCGGGCCGATAACCCTTGATGCGCTGGGCGCCGGGGTTCCAGTTGGTTACGCATCCATCCGGGGCGAGCATGTAAATGGCGTAGTCCGTGACACTTTGAACCAGCAAGCGGAACTGCTGTTCGCTTTGCTTGAGGGTTTCCTCAGCCATTTTGCGGTCGGTGAGGTCGCGGGTGATCTTGGCAAACCCCAGCAACTTGCCGGACGGGTCACGTATCGGGTCGATCACCACATGCGACCAGAAATGCGTGCCGTCCTTGCGCACCCGCCAGCCTTCACCTTCGAAACGCCCTTCATTAATCGCCGTGTCCAACGCGCGCTGGGGTAAACCGGCACGTCGATCTTCTTCGGTATAGAACCGCGAGAAGTGCTGACCGATAATCTCCGCTTCCTCGTAGCCTTTGAATCGACGGGCGCCGGCGTTCCAGCTGGTGATGATGCCGTCGGGATCGATCATGTAGATCGCATAATCCACCACAGCATCAATCAGCAGGCGAAAGCGCATCTCCTCGATGGAATTGGTTTTGGACGGCACATCGCTCATCGATAACACCCGCAACTATCGTTTTGATGGAGTATGCGGCAAACCGTGAGTTTGAAAAGCCGTAACACGTTTGTTTATCGGTAGACGTATTTGGCGATGTAGGCATGCAAGTCGTTGTAGACGAAGTCAGGCACCTGTGCAGCGTGTGCCTGGGTTTTGAGTAACGCCAAGTGGCATGTCCTTACCATTTCGTCACGCTCCCTGAGGGTGTAGACGTGGTTATTGATAATGCTGGCATAAGTGCTGCAAGCGGTCGGTGCCGTTGGAGGGGTTATCTCGGTCGGATCTTTTGTGTACGTCTTCTGGAAGCGCGAAACCCGCTCTTTCAACCCACCGAGCCCGCGTTCATAGACTGTGATCTTTGAGCCGCTGACCGCTTTCGAGGCGGTTTCAAAGGCCAGGATGATCGCCTGCGCGTTATTCATGCTGGCCTCCAGTGCCGATGAGGTGACAAACCTTTCGAGTTCCTGTTTTTTCAGGCTATTGAGGGCTCTTTTGATGCTCGATACGTGAGCAAATGCCTGGTTGCAGCCAACAATATGGGTCTCAAACTGATAACCGGCGGCGGTTGCCAAGGGTGGAAAGGCAGCGAAATCGAGACTGTCGAACGCACACTCCATGATGATGTTGTATTTTAGGGTGAAGGCTTCGGTGAAGATCTTGGCGCAGACCTCACGGACAAAGCCCTCCGTGTGCTCATAGGCATGCAGGACACCGAGCTTGATCATCTCGGCGTACTGGGGGTGTTTTTGACGGTATATGGGCAAGTAAAGACGGACAAAACACTGATAGCGGTTAGAAGGTAGAAGGCTATTTTCCAGTAGATAGGTTTTGCCTGAGCCCTGCAGCCCGGCAACGATCAGTATTTTGGGGGTTGCCTGGGCGGTGATGCCACGGAACAACGTCGCTTTGATTTCATTGAATGCGGCAGTGACCTGCTCCGGGGTGTAAACGTATTGGGGTGCAGCTGACATATCCTGATTTCCTTATCAAAGATTCGCTTGAAAGTGATTGCCTGCCCTATGACTAAAGCGGTGATTCGCTGTTTGTTCAAATGGGCGTATCTTTCAAGATATGTCACTGTTTTCTAAAGTAAAAAATCCTACTCGACAGCGCGAAAATGCGTCGGTTCAACCGACCACCAACGTGGCAATAACTGTTTAACCTTGTTATCGCCAAACCGGTCATCAATGAGCATCACCACCCCCTGATCCTGCTGGGTACGGATCACCCGCCCGGCGGCCTGCACCACTTTTTGCACCCCTGGGAACAGGTAGGTGTAGTCATAACCGGCACCGAAAATCGCGGCCATGCGGTGTTTCAACTGTTCGTTGACCGGGTTGAATTGTGCAAGGCCCAGTGTGGCAATGAACGCGCCGATCAACCGTGAGCCAGGCAAATCGATGCCTTCTCCAAATGCACCGCCCAACACCGCAAAGCCGATGCCCTGGCTGTGTGTGGTGAACTGGTCGAGAAAGTCCTGACGCTGCATTTCCCCCATTCCCCGGGCCTGCGACCACAGCGTGATGTGCGGGTGGCGCTCAGCCAGCAACTGCGCCACTTGCTGCAAATAATCGAAACTGCTGAAAAACGCCAGGTAGTTGCCGGGGCGTTCAGCAAATTGCCGGGCGATCAGCTCGACAATCGGCTCAAGCGACGCCTTCCGGTGGACAAAGCGTGTCGAGATTCGGCTGACGATGTGCACTTGTAGCTGATCAGCATGAAATGGTGACTCGACATCAATCCACACCGTATTCGCGGGGGTGCCCAGCAGGTCGGCGTAGTAATGCCGGGGGCTCAGCGTTGCGGAAAACAGCACGGTGCTGCGCGCGGCGGTCAGGCGCGGACGGATGAAACCGGCTGGCACCACATTGCGCAGGCACAGCTGTGACAACGGGCGTGGGCGGTCGAGATCACGTTTGCTGATGTCGAACAGGAACTGTTCATCGAAGAGTTCGGCCACCCGACAAAATTGCAGCATCTCGAAGTAGAAATTTTGCAGCGAACTGTCCAGACCCTGCGGGTGATCGTTGAGATAGTCACCGATACTCGCGCTACACGAAGACAGGGCCTGGAGCAGTTTTTCCGGAGGCCTGTCGTACGCCTGATACGCGCCGGGTTGCGGGTTATGCAGGACATTCCATTCCCGATTGACCCGCTGCAAGGATTTTTTCAGCGGCTCAGGCGCAGTTTTGCGCACGCCGTTGAGGGCCGACTGATCAAGACTGGCGCTGTACATCTGCCGGCCGCGCTCCACCAGGTTGTGGGCCTCATCGACCAGTACCGCAACGTTCCAGTTATTGGCTTGGGCGAGCCCGAACAGCAGCGCACTGAAATCGAAGTAATAGTTGTAGTCAGCGACCACCACGTCGGCCCAGCGGGCCATTTCCTGACTCAGGTAATAGGGGCAAACCTCATGCGCCAGTGCCACCTCGCGCAACGCGCTCTGATTCAACAGGCTCAGCTCGCTGGCGGCCTGGCGAGCGGCGGGCAAACGATCATAGAACCCCCGGGCCAATGGGCAGGATTCGCCGTGGCAGGCTTTGTCCGGATGCTCGCAGGCCTTGTCCCGGGCGATCATCTCCAACACCCGAAGTGGTGGCGCGTCGGCGCCTTGCAGAATCACCTGCGCCGCGTCCAGCGCGAGCTTTCGACCCGGCGTTTTGGCGGTAAGGAAAAACACTTTGTCCAGTTGCTGCGGTGCCAGGGCCTTGAGCATCGGAAATAGCGTGCCCACGGTTTTGCCGATGCCGGTCGGCGCTTGCGCCATCAGGCAGCGCCCGGTGCTGACGGCTTTGAATACGGACTCGGCCAGATGCCGTTGCCCCGGACGGAACCCGGCATGGGGAAAGGCCAATTGCTGCGCCGCCTGATTGCGCGCCGCACGATGGGCCATTTCCTGTTCGGCCCAGTGCAGAAACAGCGCGCAATGCTGTTCAAAGAATTGTTGCAGTTGTTCCGCACTGAACGCCTCGACCAGACAGGTTTCCTTTTCGCTGACGATGTCGAAATACACCAGCGCCAGGTTGATCTGCGCCAGCTCCAGCTTGCAACACATCAACCAGCCATAAATCTTTGCCTGTGCCCAATGCAGCTGTCGGTGGTTCGGCGGCTGCTTGCTCAGGTCACCGCGATAGGTTTTGACTTCTTCAAGGCAGTTTTGCCCGGGATCATAGCCATCCGCCCTGCCCCTCACGTTCAAGGTTTTGTACGTGCCTTCAAGGGCGACTTCACTTTGATACCCGTCGCTGCGCCTGGACGCCACCGTGCGGTGCCCGACGATGCCTTCCAGCGCCGTCGGTGACGGGGTGAAACGCAGGTCGAGGTCGCCGACCTTGGCGGTGAATTCGCACAGCGCCCGTACCGCGATGCTGTAGTTCAAGCGTTCTGCTCCGCCCATTGCACATAACAGACGGCAATGGGCATCTGATGCTCATGACAGAACTCCAGCCAGCGCAATTGGTTGTCCTGTAGCCGGTCGCCGGGGCCTTTGACTTCGATCATGCGGTAGGTCTTGTGCTGCGGCCAAAACTGGATCAGGTCCGGCATCCCGGCGCGGTTGGCCTTGATGTCCAGCAGCAGGCGATTGAACCAGTGCCTGAGGTGTTCCGCCGGCAGACAATCGAGTGCCTGCTCCAGCAACGTTTCGTTCAATACGCCCCAAAATACAAAGGGCGACTGCACGCCCCACTTGGCGGCATAACGCGCTCGAATCGTCTGCCGGTAACGACCGTCTTCGAGCTCGGCCAGGCACGCCTGGAACAGTTCGGCACGCCGCGCGCAGAAGTCTTCATGCAACAGGTCAACCGGCCCACGCTGGAACGGGTGAAAAAACGCCCCCGGCAGCGGCGCGAAAATGGCCGGCCAGCACAACAACCCGAACAGCGAGTTGATCAGGCTGTTCTCGACGTAATGTACCGGCGCCTGTTCTTCCGCCAGGTGTGCCTGCACGTAATTTTCAACCGACAACGCCAGATCGGTTCTGGGCAGATGAAGGTCAAGGCGCTGCATTGGCCGTGGGGCTGGTCGCTTCTGCGCCGGACCACCGAGTTTACGTCGCAGCCTGGGTAGCACGCGCAACACATGTTGATGCTCGGCGGCGCTTTCCGGCGATTGCTGGGCTTGCGTCGCCAAGTCCAGGGCGAGCTGATATTCACCACAGAGCTCCAGCACCCGAATCAGCCGCACGCGTGCTCCGGGATAGGCGCAGTCTCGATAAATCGTCAGCGCGCCTGCGAAATCGGCGATGCGCTCGCAGTGCTGACCGATCTGAAACAGCAACTTGCCGCGCCGACGTTGCAGCCACGGATTTCTGAGTATCAAACCATTGATTTGCTCGACGATGGAGGCCAGCGGCTCTCCCGCCTCGAAATGCTGCTGGCATTGGTGCAGGAACAGGCAGGCGTCGACGTCCTCACGGCTGCGCAAGCCGCGGGATTCGGCGCTGAATTCGACTTTTTCATAGGTGAAAATGCCGAGATCGGCCAGTACAAACTCGGACCAGTCCTGATAGAGGTTGCCGAAAAACATCAGCCGAAACCGGTCACACAGATCCATGATGGTCAGGGTGAACAGCCGGTCATTCAGTGCCGGGCACCATTGGGCAAAGCTTTGTGTCTCGCAAAACTGTTCAGTCAGCAGGGGGAGCCAATCGCTCTTTTTGCCTTTGGGCTGATCAATAGCAGCGCCAAAGCACTGAACAATCTCAGCCTTGAGCAGCACTTCGAACAGCTCCTCAATGTGCAAGGGCGATGCTTCATCGATCCAGCCTGCCGCCAGCAAGGGCTCGGCCGCGCTGGCGATGGCACCGATCTCGACATAACTCAGTTTGCCGGCCCTGAAATGCACGCCCTTGCGCATCACCATCCTGACCAGCAGCGCTCGCGACTCCTTGGGTAGTCGGGAGAAATCACGGATGAAGGTTTGTTCTTCTACACTTAATAGATCGGCATATCGATGTTCAAGCCAGTCAAGCACTTGCATGAAATTGTTCAGGTAATAGAACGGATCGTCGAGGGGATTTGCAGTCACAGGGAATAGCGCCATGGCGAGCGAGTACTGGTTATGCGTACAGATAACAGTTACCCGCGGTGTCGTGCAAACGGAAAAGGATAAGCGGCGACGTTATTCGGTCATTTTCCGGCGGGCATCGAACTCTATGTCGATCGATGGCATCAACCGGCATAGAGGTTCTTTTCAGCATTGTGGGAGGTGGACATGAACATCAAAACCCTGAGTTTGCCGCTGGTCACGGCAGCCTTGTTAGCCTTGACCGGCTGCTCGACACCGACGGTCGTGACCTTGCAAAACGGCACCCAGTATTTGACCAAGGACATGCCGGACACCAAGACCAAGGACGGCTTCTACGAGTTCGAGGATATTTCAGGCAAGACGGTGAGGGTCAATTCCAAGGAAGTGGCCACGATTCGCCCGGAAGAAGATTGAAGACCGCGTATCGTTCATCGCGGCCAAGCCCTGCCCCCACAGTGGACCTGCGGCGTTCACAAAATCCGTGTGGAAGCGAGCCTGCTCGCGATGAGCTCCTTACCGGCACCCCATAAACATCAGCGATCACCATCGCTGAACCGGACAAACTGTCCAGCCCATTGCCGAAGGCTTCGCCAACGTAGTTTTTTGCATAATCCTTGGGGCCAAATGCCGCCAGCAGGTCGTTGATCACGTCGCCAATGGAGTCACCGATCAGGGTTTCCCGTGGGCCGCTGGTGCCGCGAAAGGCGATGCCGATTTCGGTGAGTTGTCCCTGGGTGTCGTACTTGCCGAGGATCTCGACTTGCGCCGTGGTGTAACCGGCCTTCTCACCGAAGAAGGTTCCGCGCGCGTCGACTTTGCCGTCGTAGCCTAATTGCGAGGCGGTGATCGATGTCCAGCCGGCTTTTTGCACAGCATCCAGTGCGGCTTTTTCCGAATCGGGGTTCCAGGGAATGCCAGGAATGACGCCCTGGGAATCGGTGCCACCCAGCAGCGCGGTGACCAATGTCGCGGGCAAGCCAAGGCCAAAGCCGTTGTGCTGATAGGCGGTCGCAAAGCCGTTATCGAGGTTGTGATAGGAATACAGCGTGATCGCCATGGCGTCGCTAAACAACGCTTTGGAGTCCGCTGTGCCGAAGTTTTTGTAGTCGTACATACCCATTGGTATTGCCTCTCTTTTGTTGGAATTGTCAGAGATGGCTCACAACCGGGACGCCTCACTCACGAAGCGCCCGGCAGCCTTTAGTGCCTGTAGCCTTGTGTGATCAGAACTGCCAGTCCAGCGTCAGGCCCACACCGTGGTCTTTTTCGTTGGAACCGAGCAGGCCGTTGTAATCCAGGCTCACACGGACATCCTTAGCCACCGACAAACCGGCGCGTGCGCCGATGACGGCGGCATTGCGGTCCAGCGACACGCTTTGCACGCTGAACGCGGTATTGCCGTTGGCGAAGGCCAGGTGATCTTCGGCGCGGGTATTGCTCAGGTTGTGCTGCCAGCCCAACGTGCCGGACAGTTCCAGCTGCTGTTTGTCCGACAGGGCAATCGCTTTGCTCGCCCGCAGACTCAGGGTTGAAAGCACGGCGTCACGGTTGTCTTCACCGCCCTTGAGTGCGGCCGCGTCACCTTTTTCGGTGAAGCTGTCGCTGTTCAGGTGCACATAAGCCAGATTGGCGAACGGCTCCAGCGCCAGCGGTTGCACGTCCAGGCGATACGCCGCTTCGGTGAACAATTGCGCGGTCGTCGCATCGCGTTTGGTCTTCTGTTTACGGCTCACGTCGCCCAATTGCAGATCGCGTTTCACGTCGATGCGATGCCAGCTGTAAGCGCCACCGACGCTCAATCGCAGTGTGTCGATTTCATGCCCCAGATAAGCACCCAAGTGGTAGCTGTCGACCGAGGCTGACGAATGCGTGCCATCGCCCATGCTCAACGAGCTGTCGCTATAACCGGTCACGAAACCCAGTCGTGTGCCTTCGGTGATCAGACCGTCGACCCCGGCCAGCAGGCCGCCGATGGAGCTGTTGGAACTGGCGTTGTCATGCCCGCCATCGCTCTTGCCCCAGGCACCGAGCACTTTGAGCCAGGCGTTGCTGCGGTTATCCGTTGGCGCGGCGGCGTCGAACAGATCGTGTTCACGCAAGCGCTCACCGACGGCATCGCGCAGGTAACGGCTGTCGTTGATCAGCAGCGTACCGATGGCCGGATAAATCTCACCGGACAGTTGCTGGAAAGCTTGCTGAGCGACGGCGGCGGTTGGCGACAGTAGCAGGGTTTCGTACAGCGCGTTGCCTGCACCCAGTTGCTCGGCGGCAGCGGCCACAGCGCGTTGGTTCGGGGTTTGGCCGACGCTGGCGAAGGAAGCGGCGTTGCGCTCGACGGCCAGTTGAATGCTGGTGGCCGAGTAGTCGAGTGATCCGCCAATGACCAGATAATCGGGCACCACCGCACCGAAGCGCCCTTCTATGCCGCCGGCCGCTTGCAGGATGTTGTACTGATTGCCGAGCAGGGATTTCACTTCGCCGGCGGTCAGCAATGTCGGGCTGTTTTCCAGGGACAGGCTGACGGTGGCGCCGTCGATGACGGCATTGCCGCCAGCGACGATCTGGTCACTGCGGGTGGGCGATAGTTCCACGGCGTATGTCGAACCGGGCTCGAAGGTCACGTCGCCCGCCACTTGCAAGGTGCCGATGGAATTGCCCGGCGCCACGGTGCCGCCGCGTTTGGCAGTCAATCCGCCGATACGACCGTTGCCACCGACGATCCCGTTGTCATTGACGGTGACCGTTGAAGCCAGCGAACCGTTGATCGCCAATCGACCCTGGTTGACCAGCGTTGGCCCGGTGTAGGTGTCATGTGACCGTCGCCGCCCGTAGACTTATTGGTAAAGGTAACGTTGGCTACATCGGCCCAGGATTGCATGGCGAGTACCGCTTGGGCTTTTTGCTGCGTACTGAATTGGCTGAAGCCGGTAATCCCGTGCTTGTTCATGGTGCTCGAAGACGCCGAGGTCAGGAACGTGTAGGTCAGTTCGATTTTGCCGCTGCCGTCCTTGTCCTGGTAGGCAGCACCGTCGCGCAGCAATTGGGTCGCCGCCTGCTCGACGGAAAAGGAGGGGTTGCCATTGACCGTGAGATTGCCGCCGCGGTCATACTGATGGCTGAAACTGTCGATCTGGTTATACGCAGAACTCGGTGCAGCCAATGCTGCAAGGGGGTTATCGCCTGTTCGGACAGGTCAATAGCATTGTTTTTTATTTTCGACATAAACACACTTCCTTGTTTGGCTATGGAACAGCTTTTGTCAGATAGCGACGATCTCTGGCGAGATCGTCCTATCACTCGCCCAATGGAGGCGAAAGAAAACTGACACAATTTGAAATCAAACGTCTAGCGTTTTTTTGACATCAAATTGGCAAATCCAGCAAAAGCCCGGAATTAACGCCTGCGCTATCAAAAGTTTGTTTAGTTTTGGGGGATTTGCGCAAATTGTATGACGATTAGTCATTTAATTATTAAATAGAACGATATTATTTTTTGTCGAGCGTGTCTCATTTTGTTGGACTTATTAATAAAGGCGCCACTACATTGATATCAACTATCTATGGATAAAAATAGCAGTAGCGAGGAAGAGTGGCTTCCCCGCCACCGGGGGCAATTCAGCCGCTAAACTTTAAGTCCGGAGAAAATTGTCTCCTTGCTATCGAGCACCCTCAACAGACGGAGAATATCGTTCAACGCGTCCCACACTCCGACGTCTTCGGGCGTCGTCTTGCTGTCCAGGGTTCGACGAAGGCTCAGAAATATTTTTAATCGCCCTAAAGCGATGTCATCGGATCTGGTGCCTCTCGCCGTGATGTCGCTGGCTGCATCTTCAATTTCATCTTCGATCAATTTTCTGAATGCTGACTTTTTCATAGAGCTTTCTCCAGCAGGCTCCATGCCTGCGGGTGTAACTCTATGATTTGCTTGGGCAAACATCTACTGTCAGAAATTACAGGTAGGGACCAACGAAAGGCGATTATTCAGTGCTGCAGGCAAGAGTTTCCGGACCGTTCGATGTCCTGTAAGGCTTTGGTTATTGGCAGGTAATCGAAAGATAGCGCTGTTTACTGCATGAAGCCTTCCATGAACTCCGCAACCCCGCTGGCCAGCTTGCGGCGCCAGGGTGCGGTAGCCGGGTTGGCCAGGATCTGGTCTTCGTAGACAAAGCTGCGGATGATCGCGTTGTAACCGAGCCAGCGGCAGGGTTCCGGCTCCCAGGCCTTGAGCGTGTCGAGTCCGCCCTGCGGCATGACCCAGGGCTGGTGCACCAACTCGGTATCGCGTTCAAGAATCAGGTCGGCGAGGGTTCTGCCGCCCAAATTACTGGCGCCAACACCCTCCCCGCCATAACCGCCGGACAAGGCGATGCCACTGGCGCGATCGCAGAGCATGTGCGGTTTGAAGCGCCGCGACATGCCAAGATTGCCGCCCCAGGCGTGGGTAATTAGCACGTTTTTCAGTTGCGGGAAGAGCTCGCCGAACAGATAGCGCCGTAACTCCACTTCGCTGGTCGTCAGGTCGAAGTCATGGCGTACCTTGCCGGCAAACTGGTAGCCGCCCCGCGCCCCGAATACCAGGCGATTGTCGGCGGTGCGCTGGCCGTAGGTCACCTGACGGCTGCTCTCGCTGAAAGCCTGGCCTCGACTCAGACCGATTTCGTCCCAGGTTGCAGCCGGCAGTGGCTCGGTGGCAACGATCAGGCTTTGCACCGGCAGTTGATAGCGACCCAGCGGCGGTAACGTCGTCGCGTAGCCTTCTACGGCCGGGACAATCCAGCGACTGCGAACCGTCGCCTTGGCGGTGCGCAAGCTCCCCGACTGCCACTGCGTAACCGCACTATTTTCATAGATTCTGACCCCCATGTTTTCCACTGCCCGCGCTAAACCTCGCACCAACTTTGCTGGGTGGATGGTCGCAACGTGCGGTGCATAGATACCGCCATAAGGCTTCGCAACTCTGATCTGTTGCGCCAGTTGCTCGGGGCTGAGCCAGCGGTAATCACTTTCGGTCAGGCCCTGGCGGTAGAGATCATCCAGATACCCGCGCAGACTGGCTTCCTGCTCGGGGTAGCGTGCGGCGCAGTAAAGCACCCCGCCTTTGCGGAAATCGCAGGCGATGCCTTCACGCTCCAGCACGACTTCTACTTCGTCAGGAATGCTGTGCAGCAAGTCGAATGAGGCGCGACGTCGCTCCGGGGACAAGCCAGCGAGCAGCCGGTCTTCACCCAGAATATTGCCCATCAACCAGCCGCCGTTACGGCCCGATGCGCCAAAACCGGCGGTTTGCGCTTCGACAATGGCGATGTCCAGGCCCGGCGCCAGACGTTTGAGGTAATACGCGGTCCACAGGCCGGTGTAGCCGGCGCCAATGATTACCACGTCGACGTCAAGATCGTGTTCCAGCGTCGGACGGGCCAATACTGGCTCGTCGAGTTGATCCATCCATAAACTGATAGTGCGCCACGCCGACATGCAAGACTCCGCCACTCAAACTACGATGGCGTCGATCCTAATGCGTGGGCTTAGGGGCTGTCTTGCGCGCGGGCACGCAAGGAAATTTGTTTGGCGTATGCCTTGGGCGTCAGACCGGTGTGCTGGCGAAAACAGGTGTAAAACGCCGACAGCGAATTGAAGCCCGCTGCAAACGCCAGCTCGTCGATGCGTACCGGCGGTGTGGCAGTGTCCAGCGTGCCGAGCAAATGTTGCAGGCGCGCCTGGTTAACGTAGCGATAGAAACTCTGGCCCAGCACTTGATTCAACAGGTAGGAAATCTGGTTGCGACTGTAGCCGCACTCCTTGGCCACCCGTTGCAGGTCAAGTTCGGGGTCCAGATAGGGTTGCTGGCACTGGAAATACTGCCGCAAGTCTTCGGCCATGAAACTCAACTGGCGCGGGGACAGCCCGAGTCTACTGACGGCCGGACGCAGGGTGTTCGTCGCCTTGATGTACGACTGCTCGTGGACCAGCGTGGCGTATTCGTTGACCCGCCAGATCAACCCGTCACGGACTGTGATCGCCTCGCTGGTGTGGAAGGACGCCAGCCCCTCACCGCCACGCAAGGTCATCCGGTACTGAATAAATGCGGTGTTGCCGTCCAGGCGAATCCGGTCCGAATGCTCCAGCGCTTCATCCGGGTTGCGGGGCATGCTGACGCGCACGTACTCGCGCAGTTCGTCGAGCCCCATCACCCGGTTCTGAAAGAAATCGTGATACTGGATATCAGGGTGATAAAGCGCCATCACTCCATCCAGATCACGGTGCTTCCAGCACAAGTGGTAGCGCAGGACCGTCTCGTCCGTGGCCCGGGTTTGCTGCGGCCCATCATCATCGGGGTGCATAAAAGTCTCGACACCAAAACGCCGAGCTTGCCGAAGTTCCGCACGGGGTTCAATGGCTGAAAAAATGCTCAGGTGACCTTCATCAAATAAACTTGACGAACCGCCAAACGGCCGAAAAAAATCACATGGCGTTCACATTCGAGTGCTACTTTTAAAGGCAGTCATTGGTTGAGCCATTGAAGGCTCTTCTCCTCCTAACATGAGCTAAAGGAAGCGCTCGATGAAGAAGGCGGGCTACATATGAATAAAGGGTCTTTCAGCAAAGTCACGTTTCCAAACGCCTGCCAGCTGATGCGCTGGCATTTTCATCCCATGGGATTTGAGGCGAGCATGGACGCGCCGGGCAGCATGATTGCCCGGTTGTTTGATCGTGCCAGTGGCGAGACCATGATTGCCATTGCCGGTATTCCTTGTGCAACGGTCATGAATGCGGCGGATGTCGAACGAATCATTGAAGCCGTCGAGGATGAACTTGAGGCGTTCGTTCCACCTGTAGCCCTCAGAAGCTATGCCTGAAGGCTGACACAGCGAAGAAAAAAGCCCACGTAATGTGGGCTTTTTGTTGGGCGACGACTCAGCGTTACGCCAGTTTCTGACTGACCCTATGATCCGCAAAAAATACTTTACCCTTACCAATCCGGTCCGATGCCTTGGGCATGTTTGCCGCCGTGTCCTGCCCCTCGACATACCAATAGCAATGACTCACTGCCCGAGTGATGCCGACGTAAGCCAAGCGCAGAATTTCGTCTTTTTGCGCGCTGTCATATGGCTCGCTGTCGCCGGTCTTGCCGAGACCCGCCATCCGGTAAACCTGGTTCTTGTAGGGAGAACTGGTCAAATGCTGACAATCGCCGAGCAAAAACACCGCGTCGGCCTGCAAGCCTTTGGCGCTGTGATAGGTCAATTGTTTAAGCCGGCGGCTTTCATACGGCAAGCTAGAATCAACATTAACAACAGACTGAATATGTTGCTCAATCAACAACTTATCGCTACTTTTTCGATAAAGCATCAAGATTGAATCACCCTTACGGTAATGCTCCATCAGGCGCTGGGCCATGCCCTGATCGTCCCGGTCCAGAACGTTTACCGGCAACAACGCTTTAGGCTCGCCGCTGGCTTTGGCTTTCTTGCCTGCGATGGCCGGCGCTGCGCGGACGATATGTTCGGCGGCGTCGATGATGTGCTGATGACTGCGAAAGTTGTCGCTGAGCATGACCTTGGTGGTACTCGGTGACGGGAACTCTTTGTTGAACTCCATGAAATACGTCGGTGAACTGCCGCGCCAGCCGTAAATGGACTGCCAGTCATCCCCAACGCAAAGCAAAGACGAACGTTGCGCCCCCCGCCCGACATGCATTGCCGGGCCGCGACTGCGGATTTCGACCAGGCTGGCACGAATCCACGAAACGATCTGCGGCGATACGTCCTGAAATTCGTCGATCATCAGGTGTGAGAGTGGCCGCAGCAGTTCATCGCTGAGTAGTTTGAGGTTTTCCGGGGAATGCTCACTGAACAAGGCAAACATGCGGTTGTAGGTCATTACCGGAGGTTTTTGATCAAGCAGATGATCCTCCAGCGCTCGCCAGAACAGACTCAAGGCCTCGAAGAAGAATCTGTCGGGGTCGTCCTTGGCGAAACTCATCTGGCCAACGGCGTTCGGAACATCCAGCCCGAGATTTTCGATAAATCCGGCTGCTGCGACAAAACAGTCCAGCAACGGTGCAGAAGCGAGCTCGCCTTTGACCTTGTAATCAAAACCCGGACCCGCGCTGGCATCGCCTGCCAAAGAGGCTAAAACGCGCTTCGATGATTCGTAACTATCAAGCCATATCAATGGCTTACGGCAGAATGCTTGAAAAAGGGTGCGCTTGACCGCCCATTCCGCCCGGACGGTCAGCTTGGCATTTGGGCGGCAGACCTGCGGATTCTCTCGAGGATCGAAACCTAACACGACCCAGGCATCCAGACTCGGGATGTAGCCATGGCAACGGAACGTCGAGCCATTGATATCGAACGAGTGTCGCTTGGGCTCAATCCCCTTGATTGGCCAGGCACCGGCACGAAACCACAGGTTTTCAATAGTGTCGCAGAGCTCTTCGTCGCGCTTGGCCGCCAGTTCAGTCACGGCCATGCGTTTTTGCACATCGGGGTGGTCGCGCTCCAGCTCCTTGAGCTGTAAGGCGTGGCGGGACAGAGGCTTGATCAACTCGCGGAAGCGCTCATCGCGTGTGTGCAACTGGTGGTAGCAAGCGTTGAGCTGCTGTCGCTGTGCGTCATTGATACGCAAGTCGAACGGATTGCTATCGACCTCTACGTCGCCGTTTTGCACGCGGTTGCTGAGGTTTTCAAAAGCTTGCAAACGCTCGAACCCCGGCAGGCTGCGAACCATCGGCAGAATGCGCGAGTGGAAGGTGCGCACCAGATCACGCGCCTCTTTTAATGTCAGCGCCCGGCCCCACAACGTAAACAGCTCGATCAGCTTGTTGATGAAGTCTTTGCGCGACTCACGGGTAAAGGTCACCACCGTCAGCGAGCCCAACTCGAAGCCCAAATAGTGAGTCAGCAACAGAATACGCAGCACCAGCGTGGTCGACTTGCCGGCGCCCGCTCCGGCAATCACCGACGTCGAGGGTGTGTCACTGAAAATCATCTTCCATTGCGCAACACTCGGCTGGGCATGGGGTGGCAGCAGTCGGGCGACATCGGCCTTCATGCGTTTCTTCAGCTCAGCGCTCAATGGCAGGCGCCAATCGTCAAACAGATTGTCATCGACGTTAGGTGGCCGATGCTCGGTGGAGCGCGAATCGCGGATCAGCAGCACTTGCCGTCCTTCCTCCAGCCCCTCGAGTTTTCCCTCTTTAAAGCCGTAATCAAACCCCGAGCTGTGACCGCTGCGAAAGCCGTCAGTCTGCCCGTGCAACCAGGACGCGCGGTGTTGCGCGCGCAGGCGGGTCAAGCCATGACCGAAGAATCGGGCGGCGAGACGCTTGAGCAACGGCATCTCGGCCAGAGGACGAAGTTCGGGAGGAAGATCGGGGGTGTGTTGCGGCACGCGGGCTGACTCCAGGGTGTGAGGCTGTTAAGGGCTATGGTGTCTGCATTTGCCCTTGAGTTCTAGTGAAATGCTTTGAGGTCATTGGCTTATGCGATGAAGTGAAGGTTTGACGAGAACATTACACATCAGTAAATTCGATTGTAATGCGGCACTTTTTACGCTTTTTATCGATGTGTGCCTGATAGATGATGCTCGCCATCAACCCCCTCTCAGGAGACGATCATGCTCGAACTCAGACCCTTCAACTCCTTGGGCGGCGCCCATCACGGCTGGTTGGATGCCCATCATCACTTTTCGTTCGCCGAGTACCATGACTCCAAACGCATGAACTGGGGCAACCTGCGGGTGTGGAACGATGACGTGATTGCCTCCGGCACTGGTTTCCCAAAACACCCTCACCGGGACATGGAAATTATTACCTACGTCCGTGAAGGCGCGATTACTCACGAGGACAATTTAGGTAACAAGGGCCGCACCGAAGCCGGCGACGTTCAGGTCATGAGTGCTGGCACCGGCATCGCTCATAGCGAATACAACCTGGAAGCGACGCCAGCCAAGATATTCCAGATCTGGATTATCCCGAACGAATCCGGCCTTGCACCGTCCTGGGGGGCCAAGCCGTTCCCGAAAGGTGATCGTGAAGGCTTCGTGACCCTGGCCAGCGGCAAGTCCGGCGATGATCAGAGCCTGCGAATCCGTGCCGATGCGCGCCTCGTGGCGGCGAACCTGAAAGCTGGTGAATCTGCTGAGTATCGTCTGGACAGTGGTCGTCGCGCTTACCTGGTTCCAGCCACTGGTGTGATTGAAGTCAATGGATTACGTGCGCAAGCTCGAGATGGTATTGCGGTGGCTGACGAGCAGGTGTTGCGGGTGACGGCAATCGAGGACAGCGAAATCGTCCTGGTTGATCTGGCTTGATTCGGTAAACGCTGGGCAAAAAAAGGGGCGATCGTGATGGTCGCCCCTTTTTTTGGCTGTCTATTGTGGTGAGGGGGCTTGTCGGAACGCCCCCTCGCCACAGGGTCGTCAATCACTTCGCAGCGATTGCGCTATCCACCAATGTCTGAGCTTCTGCCACCAACTGCTTGAGGTGGTCGTCGCTCACAAAGCTTTCGGCGTAGATCTTGTAGATGTCTTCTGTGCCCGACGGACGCGCCGCGAACCAGCCGTTTTCGGTCATGACCTTCAGGCCACCAATGGCCTGGTCATTGCCTGGCGCATGACTGAGAATGCTCTGGATCGCTTCGCCCGCCAGTTGGGTTGACGTGACCTGATCCGGCGACAGTTTGCTCAGTAAGGCCTTCTGTTCAGGGTTGGCCTTGGCATCCACGCGTACCGAGAACGGTTCGCCGAGTTCGTCAGTCAACGCGCGATAGGCCTGACTTGGATCGCGACCGGTGCGAGCGGTCATTTCGGCGGCCAACAAGGCCGGGATCAAACCGTCCTTGTCGGTGCACCAGACACTGCCGTCCTTGCGCAGGAACGAGGCGCCGGCACTTTCTTCACCGCCAAAGCCCAGCGAGCCGTCGAACAGACCGTCAGCAAACCATTTGAAGCCGACCGGCACTTCATACAAACGACGACCCAGACGCTTGGCCACACGATCAATCAAGCCGCTGCTGACCACGGTTTTGCCCACGGCAGCATCGGCGCGCCACAGCGGACGATTCTGAAACAGATAGTCGATGGATACCGCGAGGTAATTGTTAGGCGCCAGCAAACCACCGGACGGCGTGACGATGCCATGACGGTCGTGATCCGGATCGCAGGCAAAGGCCACGTCAAAGCGTTCTTTCAGGCCGATCAGGCCTTGCATCGCGTGGGTGGACGACGGGTCCATGCGGATCTGACCATCCCAGTCGACGGTCATGAAGCGGAAGGTCGGATCGACCTGCTTGTTGACCACCTCGAGGTCCAGGCGGTAGTGCTCGGCAATCGCCGACCAGTAGCGCACCCCTGCTCCGCCCAACGGATCAACGCCCAGACGCAGCTTGGCATCGCGGATGGCGTCGAAGTCGATCACGTTGATCAGATCGGCGACGTAGGTGTTGAGGTAATCGTGACGATGGGTCGTACTGGCTTTCAGTGCCTGCTCGTAGCTGATGCGTTTGACGCCAGCGAGTCTGGCGGCCAGCAGTTCATTGGCCTTGGCTTCGATCCACTTGGTGATATGGGTATCGGCCGGTCCACCATTGGTGGGGTTGTATTTGTAACCACCGCTTTGCGGCGGGTTGTGCGACGGCGTGATAACGATGCCGTCCGCCAGCCCCGTCGTACGGCCTCGGTTGTAGCAAAGAATGGCGTGGGAAATGGCCGGGGTCGGTGTGTATTCATCACCTTCGGCAATCATCACGGTGACGCCGTTGGCGGCCAATACTTCCAGCGCGCTGGCGCCCGCTGGCGTGGACAGTGCGTGGGTGTCGATGCCGACGAACAACGGGCCGTCAATACCTTGGGCTTCGCGGTACAGGCAGATCGCCTGGCTGATTGCCAGAACGTGCCATTCGTTGAAACTCAGGTCGAACGAACTGCCTCGGTGCCCGGATGTGCCAAAGGCTACACGCTGGGTAGGGATGGCGGCGTCAGGCTGGCCGGTGTAGTAAGCCGTTACCAGTCGCGGGATGTCGACCAACAATTCTGCCGGTGCCGGTTTGCCCGCAAAAGAACTGAGTGTCATGCAAAACCTCTGGAATAGACGGGTTCAGGAATTGGAACGCAGTTTACTGGCAGTTTGATCACAACGCGATGGGATCGATTCAAGATGTTTCGCGATGTTTGGCCGCCACGCTCAATCGGTGGTTTCCAGACGCAGGGCATCCCCCAGCAGGCCCAATGCCACGGCGAGGTCGTGCTCACCGCCGAAGGTATAGCTCAACCGCAAGTGTTGCCCATGCAGGCCGCGCAAACTGAACAATTCCCCCGGTGCCACCATCACCTGCTGCTTAAGCAGGCGGTGGAACACGCCGCGCACATCCACCCGCCGCAACGAGCGCACCCAGACAGTGGCGCCACCTTGGGGATCGACGAAGTGCACGGCGTCTGCCAGTCGCTCCTCCAACAGTTGGGTCATCTGCACTTTGCGCTCCTTTAGCAGCCGACGCAGCACCAATAAGTGCTGATCGATTCGTCCATTGTTGTACAGACGCGCGATGGCCTTCTGACGGATCGGCGATAATCGGAACGATCGCAGCATAAAATGCCGCTGCAGCTCACCTCGTAGCTGCCGCGAAAGCAGATAGCCAAAGGGCGCTTCAGGCCCGATCACCTTTTCGAACGTAGAGAACACGATCAATCGGTCCGGGGCCAGCCAATCGCGAAACCGTGGGCGACCCGGCTCAAATTCGAGTTCGCCGTAACAATCATTTTCCAACACCCAACTGCCGAAGCGCTCCAGTAACTGCGCAGTCGATTGTCGGTTGCTGTCGCAAGCAACACTGCCGCGCGGCATGTTCAGGCCGGATGACAGCATCACCAGCCTCACCGGTTCGGTTTCCAGCAGCGTCTGCAGATGGTCAAGGTCCACACCGCCATCGGCTTGCAACGACAACTCGATGACCTGCACGTCGGCGTCCTGAAACAATCGCAGGATCGTCCAGTCGCATGGCGACTCCACCACAACCGTGGCGTCTTTGAGGCTGAGCACCGCGATCAATATTTCCAGGACACCACGCAGATCAGCACCGATGTAGACATCATCGGCGTGCCAACAGCGTGCAGGCGACGAGGTATAACGAGCCGCCAGCGCGGCGCGCAGCTCCCGTTCGCCACAGGGTTGAGAGGTCGGTTGCGGCTGGCGGGGATACTGACGCAACAGCTCTCTTTCAAGCAGCAACAACGGGCTGTCCAACGGCTGCAGCAGTGCGGGCTCGTCTGCGCTCAATACCAGCATTCCAGGGCGTCTGGCATTCACGTAGACCGTCTCCAGCAGGTCATTGCCGCTGCACGGTGGCCGGATAAACGACACGGGCAATGCGTAATAACCGGATTTGGCCACCGAATAAACTCGCCCCTCCTTTTCCAGCAGCGAATACGCGTACTGGATGGTCGAAATCGATACGCTCAGGCGGTCTGCCAACTGCCGTAACGAAGGCAGCCGCACCCGCGTGTCGCTGACCGGTTCACTGATCAGATGAGTCAGGTAACGGTATACAGCCTGATAAGCGAAGTCGGTTTCTCGCGGTCCTTTCATGGGCAGTGGCCGAACAGACGGAGCTCTGCCCCCTGCTGCCGAGTGCGTGCTATCAAGCCAAGCACTTTCAACGTCCCGTTGACCGTTCGTCCGGCATGGCATCAATCACCATCACTTCAGCTTGCAGGACTGTGTCCTCTGGCTCGGCGCGGGCTACTGGCCCCATGCGATAAAGCGCACCGAGCAGGCTGACCGGCAACCCGCTGACGTCGACCATCCATTGCAGTACCTGCTCGGGCGCAGGCTTGCCCTGCATTGCCCGATGCAGGTCGGGCAGCGCCACGAGCATGCCGGGATGACACTGGCGCAGAAAACGTTCGAGCGACGCGCCGTTCTCGACAAAGGGCGCAAACAGTAAACACACCAGTTGAGCTTCGTTCAGCCCGAGGTTTCTTTGCGCCTCGGTCGCCGCCAGTTCGCGCTGATCCAACAGGGTTGCCGGGTTGCCGTAGGCCTGCAATGCCTGATCGCACACAGGCTCTGGCAGTTGTTTACGTCGCATCATGACCAATAGCCGCTGCAAGTAATTGCTAATGCCGGCCTCATACGTCCGACCCTGGACGAAACAGGCCTGCAGCCCCTGTAGGTGTGCGGATATCGAAAGGCTGACGTATTCGTTATCGCCAACCTGAGGCGTCAGCCCGTCAGGCTGAAACTTGAGGAACTCGGTGAGCAGCGGCCAGCGCTCCTCCAGGTTGCTGACCAGCAGGTCGTGAATGTCGATGAATGTCGCGCGTCGACACGTCTCAAAACTTTCTGCGGGACGCCACACTGGCTGTTCATGGCCGGGATAAAATTCGCGATAGCAATCGCTGCCCAACTCATCAAGCCGCGCGAAGAGCTGCTCATAGCCGTTTTCAGGCGGCTCCTGCATCGGGAAGCCGGCCTTTGCCGCAGCACGGTTCAACCCCTCCATAAACTGCCTTTGCTGGCGCGGTGAATCGCTACTGACCAAGGCATCGACGCCCCGCTCCCATCGGGCGATTTGTCCGTAGAACTCGCCCGTTGCCAGGTAACCGTCATCCCACAGATCCAGAGGCCCGTTCCAGGTTCGGCGGTGGCCGACCATCAAGAGATTGAGGCGATTTGCCTCGCGGCCGGCTTCCGAGACTCCAACCCCGTGATTGAACGGCAGCACCTCGCGGTTATCGACCATCAACACTTCAACCCGAGGATCATCATAAAGAAACAACGCACTGCAACTGTGATGGATGTTTTCAAGGGCCGACGAGGCTGCGCCGTTCAAGCGCAAAGTTGCGACTCGCAGCTGGAATGTCGCAGGTGCCCGGCCGGCAATACTCAATTGCGCGGCGCGCAGCAGCGCGAGGGTGTAACAGCTGTCACGGGTCCCGGACTGGATCGTCAGCACCTTGAACTCGCCAATACGTTCCATGCCACCTGCAGCGACCACCACGCGCTGAATCAACAACTGCAATGCAGTGCGTTCGGCCCGTGAGAAGAAACTCAGCAATCGCTGCAGTACTTGCTGATAAACATAGTTCATTGCCTGATCATGGGTATTGGTCATCATTGTTTACCTGTTACTC
>Ga0065714_10064611_pt1 | contig 28910 bp, 35 predicted proteins | sample MisRhiReplicate2_FD_59101 | JGI IMG/M metagenome (GOLD analysis project Ga0065714, IMG submission 59101) | Miscanthus rhizosphere microbial communities from Kellogg Biological Station, MSU, sample Rhizosphere Soil Replicate 2: eDNA_1 v2... | ecosystem: Host-associated > Plants > Roots >... | reverse complement strand
GTGGAGACCACCCCAAAAAAGATAGAGTGGAGAGCGGGATGAAGCTCCCATGAAAATTAAGAGTAATAAGGTTATAGGTTAGAAAGTGATACTTATTATGTACATAAAAAAACCTCTGAAGTTGTCAGAGGCTTAATATTTATATGATGCAGCTTAAAATTCTGCGTTCTTTGGAGTTCTTGGAAAAGGAATCACATCACGAATGTTGGTCATTCCAGTTACGAATAAAACCAATCGCTCTAAACCTAATCCAAAACCGGCATGAGGAACCGATCCGAATTTTCTTGTATCAAGATACCACCAAAGTTCGTGTTCGTCTACGTGCATTTCTGACATTTTCTGTTTCAAAACATCTAATCTCGCTTCTCTTTCTGATCCTCCGATGATTTCACCAATTCCAGGGAAAAGCACATCCATTGCCGCAACGGTTTTATTGTCGTCATTCAACTTCATATAAAATGCTTTGATTTCTTTTGGATAATCAAAAAGAACAACCGGGCATTCAAAATGTTTCTCTACCAAGAATCTTTCGTGCTCAGACTGAAGATCTGCACCCCATTCTTCAATAGGATAAGCGAATTTTCCTTTCTTATTCTCTTTTGAGTTTAATAAAATCTCAATCGCTTCTGTATAGCTAACTCTTTTGAAACGTTTAGAGATAACATTTTCAAGTTTTTCGATCAAACCTTCTTTGGCTCTTTCTTTTTCAGGTTTTGATTTTTGCTCTTCTTCAAAACGTTTATCTAAGAATTCAAGATCGTCTTTACAATTGTCTAGAACATACTGAATCACATATTTCAAGAAATCTTCTGCCAAATCGATGTTATCTTCAAGATTATTGAAGGCAACTTCCGGCTCGATCATCCAGAATTCAGCTAAGTGACGGGTTGTATTTGAATTTTCTGCACGGAAAGTCGGTCCAAAAGTGTAGATTCTTCCCAATCCCATTGCTGCAGTTTCTCCTTCAAGTTGTCCCGAAACCGTTAAGTTGGTTTTTTTTCCAAAGAAATCCTGAGCAAAATCGATATCACCCTGCTCATCTCTTGGAATATTATTTAAATCAAAGTTGGTTACGCCAAACATTTCACCTGCTCCTTCTGCATCAGCTCCTGTTACAATAGGAGTATTAATGTAAAAGAATTGGTTTTGGTTGAAGAAAGAGTGAATTGCAAAACTCACTGCATGACGTACTCTGAAAACCGCCCCAAACAAATTGGTTCTGAATCTTAAATGCGCCTGATCTCTTAACACTTCTAATGAGTGTTTTTTTGGTTGGAGAATCGTTTTATCTCTTTCTTCGGTAAAGTTATCACCCAAAATGATGATTTTTTTAGCAATAATTTCTACAGCTTGTCCGGCTCCCTGGCTTTCTACCACTTCACCCACAACTTTTAGAGAAGAAGCTGTGCTTATTTTACTGATAATCTCTGCGTCGAAATTTTCGAAATCAACAACAACCTGCAAATTATTAATCGTAGAACCATCATTAAGCGCAATGAAGCGGTTTGCACGGAAAGTTCTTACCCAACCGTAAACTGTAATGTCATGATGTAATACTTTTTTGTAATCCTGTAGGACTTCTTTAATCGTCTGCTTTTTCATTTGTTGATTTATAAATTCTTATATAAAAATTAATGTGTGCAAATCTACAAAAAACAGGGTAATTTTTCCATAATTACATTGTTTGATTTAAAAATGATCATTTAACTCGGAAAATTTACTTTCATTTAATTAAAAAGTGTGCTCTTTTTTCTCTTCTTTCCTTTCCTAATATTCCATGCGTGATAACAGCTTGGTACGTCATACTGCCACTTTGGAAGAATTAAAATAATCAGGATCACATCAATATGAGAAATTATTCCTAAAATTATGGCCAAATAAAATGCCCAACCTGCCTGCTGAAATCCTATTAAATAAGTAAAAGAAATAAGTAAACTTAATCCCCACATTTTTGATAAAAATGCATGAGTACAGGTTTCTTTACCAAATTTCAATAAACTTATTATGTAACATAAAGCTTCCATGATGAAGATTGCAGCAATGCATGCCGAATGGTGTTTTATCAATTCCGAATTAAGAAAGTACGTTGCAAATCCTAAAGAAAGCCAAAACACTAAATCAACCTGACTGTCGAGTCGTCTTAATTTTTCCGTGGAAGCTCCGACTTTTCTGGCGATAATTCCATCAAAAATATCTGTCAGCAATCCGATGAACATTAAAGTTAAAATTATAAATCTTGATTCTTCTGCATTTGTAAAAGCTAAAAATAAAATTACCGGTGCTAAAAGAAAGCGTATTGCTATTAATATATATGGTATATTTTTCATGATTTATTTTTTTCAGATTTAAAATTCCAGTTGATGATCGGAAATTTTCTTTTCCCATTCACATTCCATAATCCAAACTGTAAACCTCGTAGATTTTTAGTTTTATTGACTATTCCAATTTGGACTCCTCTCATTTTTTTCGATTCATTAAACATAGAAACCTGCATTCCTTTAAAATCATTAGAATTATTGCCTAAAAAAGCCATGTTTAAACCAATTCCTTTCTCCGAACTATTAGCAAAACCTGAAATATGAACTCCATTTAAAATCCCTGAAGTATTGTTAAAAAAATTCACCGATAAACCGTTTGTCGTGCGTGAATGATGATACATTGAAATTCCAACGCCGTTCAGTTTTTTACCATCCATCATTCCGCCAGTCGAAAGATGCAACCCGTTCACCGTAACGGTTGACTTCTTTTCTGTAGGCACTGATATTGCTTGCGGGATCAAAGGGTAAAGTAAACTAAGAGGATTTATCTGAAAATTGATCCCATTAATTCTTTGTTTTTGATAGTCATCTAAAATTCCAACATTAAAACCGTTCGTATTTCTAATCGTTTTTTGCGGATTTATAGTGAGAGGTGAAGACATCATTTTCAAACTGTCTTGTCCGAAAAACATTAAACTAATAAATAGTGCGATGATTGATAATTTCGTTTTCATAACATTTAATTTTAAATTATACTTCAAAGCTAATTTTGAAAACCAAAATTATGAATGCGATAAAAAATTAAAATAAATCTCTACATTTGTGAAAATCGCAAAAAACATGAATCAGGAAATTCTACTCAAACAAATCAGAAAGAAAATTGGGGATAAATCTTTGAATGACGAGATCGCCAATATTCTCAATATCAGTTACGATGCGGCACACCGAAGAACTTCGATGAAGGCAAAATTCAGTTTTGAAGAAGCGATAGAATTAGCAAAATATTATCAGATTTCTATTGATCAGTTTTTGGGATCGGAAAATCAGTTGGTAGTTAAAAGAACCAGACCTGTAAAAACACAGGAAGATTTACTGCATTTTTTTGAAAGTTCGTTGAAGATTCTGAATGTTTTCCAGAATATCAATCAGTCGAAAGTGTATTATTCTGCGAAAGACATTCCGTTTTTTTATACTATTTCAGATACTATTCTTTCCCGTTTTAAATTTTATGTCTGGATGAATTTGCTGAATGAAGACAAATTTTTGTGTTCTTTTGAAGATTTTGATCTTCCTTACCATTCACCAAAAAATGAAATGCTGAAAGATTTATATGAAAATCAGAACGTAACAGAAGTATGGAACGATACAACTATCATGAGTATTCTGATGCAAATTTCATTTTATTCTGAAATGGGGCTTTTAAAATTCAAAGATATTGTCTTGATTTTGGAGGAAGTGAGAATTGTCCTGAGAAATATTGAATATAAAATTCAGCACAATCCTGAATTTAATTTTTATGTAAACGATTTAGTGATTTTAAGCAATAACATTTTATTTAAAAATGAATATCAGTCTTCGTTTTTCATTCCCTTTAATATGTTCGGTTATATGATGACGAATGATGAAAACACCTGTAATGACACATTGATTTATTTTGAACATGAAATCAAGAATTCAAAATCGCTGAATACATCAGGAAACAGGGAAAGGAAAATGTTTTTTAATAAAATGTATGAGCAGATTGACGATCTGCAGGAGAAGTTGAAGAGGTAAGTGAATTTAGAGCTAGAGTTTAGAGCAAAATTACATTAAACTTGAACTGCTAAACTTAAAAATTTACTCATCCTTTTTGGAAGGAACCAGAAAAACATCAATCAAACCTTCAGGAAGTTCTATTTTGATATATCTTTCTTCTCGATTTACCTCAAGAATCCAGTCTTTGATCATTGGGATTACTACTTCTTTACCATATAAATTGGTAATAAAATAGTTTTGTGCAGTCTGATCATTTACAGATCTGATGACCCCGCAATCTTTATTATCCTGATCCATAATTTCAAAACCAATTACTTCGTGGTAATAAAATTGGTTTCCGGTAAGTTTTGGCAAAGTATTCAATGGAAGATAGACATTTTTACCTAAAGATTGATCTACTAAAGCCTCGGAGGAATTTTTAAATGCAATATTAAGAGCATCAAGTTTGCTCCATGATGATTTTTCAATAAAAAAAGGAACCAATAATCCGTTGATTTCAACGAATATTGATTCCAATTTATTGTAAAGCTCGGGTTGGTCTGTATCCAATTTAAGGATAACGTTTCCCGCAAGGCCGTGTCTGCGCGTGATTTTTCCTAAAAAATAGCAATCTTCTTTACGCATACCGGTTTGTTGTTAAGCTTCAGTGTTTTCTTCAGTTTCAGCAGCAGGAGCTTCTCCTTCTGTAGCTTCAGTAGCAACTTCTTCAGCAGGTGCGTTTGCAGCCTCTTCAGCAGCTTTAGCGTCAGCTTCTACCTGTGCAGCAGCAGCAATTCTAGCTTCATTTACTTTAGTTTCAGCCTCGAAAGCAGCTTTCTTAGCATCAGCCTGAGCTTTAGATAAACCTTCTACTTTACCTTGTACTTTTTGTTCTTTTGATTCTAACCAAGCAGCAAATCTTTTTTCAGCTTCAGCCTCATCAAAAGCTCCTTTAGCAACACCACCTTGTAAGTGTTTTTTGTAAAGAGCTCCTTTATAAGAAAGAATAGCTCTTGCAGTATCAGTTGGCTGAGCACCGTTGTTTAACCACTTTACAGCAGAATCAACGTTCAAATCAATAGTAGCAGGGTTAGTAATTGGGTTGTAAGTACCTAGTTTCTCGATGAATCTACCATCTCTTCTAGCTCTTGCATCTGCAACCACGATGTGGAAAAAAGGTCTCCCTTTTGATCCGTGTCTTTGTAATCTAATTTTTACTGACATAATGTTTGAATTTTAAGGGAACTCGTCCCAGTTAAATATTTAAGTGTGCAAAGATAAGTAAAAAATCTAATTTAACAATTAATAAATGTAACAATTTATCAATTGGACAATGTAGCAACCCGTCAAGAATTTTTCACTGTTCAACTGGTAAATTTTCACACCTGTTAGATTAATCAAGTTTCCCCATATAGAAAAGTCCCAGACATTTTTGATTTTCTTCAATAATCAAAGACTCTTTCAAATAGTCTACAATTTTTGGCGAACTCCAGTAGCACCCTATTCCATTTGCGGTACAGGTAAGATACATATTCTGAACGGCCATAGAAACAGCGGCGATTTCTTCCCACTCCGGAACCATTCCGCTGAAATTGACAATAATAGAAACTACAGCATCAGCTTTGTTGATTTTAAAGCCAATATCATTATATTTTTTTTCTAAAAAAACTTGCGGAGCTTGTGTAGACTTATAGATTTCCTGCATTTCCAAAGCTAATTTTGCTTTTTCTTCGCCTTTGAAAATTTTAAAACGCCAGGGTTTTGTACGTTTATGATTGGGAGCAAATTTTGCCGAATTTAAAATCTCTTCAATGATTTCCTTTGAGATTTCTGTTTCAGAATAATCTTTTGGAAAGATACTTTTTCTTTGCTCTATGATTTCTTTTAAAACTTCTGCTTTATTCATAGACACAAAATTACGGAAAAAGTTAGAAGTTAGAAGTTAGAAGTTAGAAGTTAGAATCAAAATTAGAGAACCTCAATAATTTCCTGATGAATATTGTTTAAGGTAAATGCATTTCCAGACTGCATCCCCATCATTTTTTTCGCCATCGGACTTTCAGAGGAGATTGCGTAGAAACGGTCGCCTTCAAAAAAGAATTCGCCCAAAGAAACAGAAATGTAAAAACGGGCTTTGTTGGTAATCACCAGTGAACCCAATTGTACTCTTTTAGTAGCTGCAGGAAGTACTCTCGCCATATTGGTTTTCAAATCATTCAACGCTGCGAGTTGTCTTTGCATCTGGTAAATTTCTTCCTGCATTTCTTCACGCATACTGTCGTATTTCGGAGTTTTCTTGATATCCCGACTGGCTTCTAAAGTAAATTCTATAAAGTTTTTTAGTTTTTCTATTTTTTCTGAAATCACGCTTTTCACATAATTTCTTATGTTGTTTTTCTCAAATACTGTCTTCTCCATGTATCGTAATCTTTACATAAAGATAATATTTTTTTATTAAAAAAGCCTTTCAATAATTTTGAAAGGCTTCTATTCTATTTTTCTGAAATCTGCTTCAAACTTTGCAGACCTTCATCATAAGATTTTTTCATTTGCCCATCCATGAAAGGTTTCATCGGAAGCATAAAAGTTGCCATTTCCGTTTTCATTCTCCAGATAACTTTTGTAGCGTTGCTTTTTTTCTCAATTTTTATATCCGAAAAAGCCAAACCTTCAAACGGTCTTTCAAATTTGATAACACTTGATACAAAACCATTACTATTGCCGTAATATCCTAGGTTTGTAATTTCCTGACATCCTTTACCGGCATCATCAGATGTACTGTCCCAACAGAATTTATCTCCAATACTTCCGCTGTTTCCTGTGTACGTACGCTTCATTGCAGGGTCTAATTTCATCCACGGATTCCATTCGTTGATCTTTTCCATAGAATTGATATGACTCCACACCTGATCAGGAGATGCATTGATCTCAATTGATCTTTCACAAGAATACTCTTTGCTGAAAGCCAACATTGCAATTACAACGTAGGCTACTAATAAAAGGACAATAATTCCTAAAATTTTAAAAAATCTTTTCATCGTTTATATAATTTAAGTTATTTTTTTTGCATTAAATAAGACACCAACTTTTTGATCAGCCCGTTTTCCATTTCAAAAACATCACAGAAATCGGCATTCAGAATATCTCCGTTTTTAAAACTGGCGACTACATTTCCTTCTGCAATCACCACATTATTTTCTTCCGTCATTCTAAAAACCGTTATTTTTGGCTTTCCGGTGAAGTTTTCGTTTTCTATTTCTTTGTCAAATTCCTCTTTGCCGTGATGCAGATAAACTCCGGGCATTTCCCAGATCACATCTTCGGTGAGACAACTTAAAATTTGTTCGTGATTGGTTTCCTGAAAAGAATCCATGTATTTCCGGACAGTTTCTTTGTTTTGAGACCTCATTTTAGTTTTGTATTAATTTTTAAAATCAAAATTACACTTTCAGACGAAATTACAACTTTCCTTATGACAAGAAAATCAGCAAAAGGCATTTTTGTCATATCTTTTTGTCGGGGCATTGTTTTTGAGCAACCAGAAGCTGAATCAAATTCATTTCATTAAATTTACAACCATTATAAAAATACATCAATGAATATTTTAACCGAAAATTTTAATACGCCATATCATTCAGCACCATTTGATCAGATTAAAAATGAAGATTTCCTTCCTGCTTTTAAAGAATTAATTCAGAAATCTGAAGCAGAAATCGATGCCATCATCAATAATAATGAAGAGCCTACCTTTGAAAATACGATCGAAGCTTTGGCTTTTTCCGGAGAAAAACTGGATATAGCTTCCAATATTTTTTTCAATTTAAATTCTGCAGAAACGAGTGATGAGTTGCAACAAATTGCACAGGAAGTTTCACCAATTCTAACTGAATATTCGTCAAAAATATCTCAAAACGAAGCTTTATTTAACAGAATTAAAAGAGTTTATGATGAGAAGGAGAAATACAATCTAAACGAAGAACAGCAAATGCTTTTGAATGAAACTTATAAAGGTTTTGTAAGAAGTGGTGCTCTTTTAAACGAAGAAGACAAGGAAAAATTAAAGAAAATCAGTATGGATTTGTCTTTGAAATCTCTAAAATTTGGACAAAACGTTTTGGCATCCACAAATGCTTATTTCAAACATATTACCGATAAAAAAGATTTAGCAGGAATTCCTGAAGCAATCATTGACCAATATGCAGAAGAGGCTAAAGAGAGAAATCTTGAAGGTTGGGTTGTCACTTTACAATATCCAAGCTATATTCCTTTTATGACATATGCTGAAAACCGTGAACTGAGAAAAGAACTGGCTTTGGCAAACGGTAAAAAATCTTTCGATGGCGGAGAATTTGACAATCAGAACCTCATCAAAGAACTTTTGAAATTAAAGCAACAAAAAGCTGAACTTTTAGGATATGCAAACTATGCAGATTATGTTTTGGAAGAAAGAATGGCAAAATCTCCGACCAAAGTTTTAGATTTTTTAAATGAACTTTTGATAAAAGCAAAACCTTACGCAGAAAAAGAAATTGAAGAATTAAAATCCTTAGCAAAAGCTGACGGAATTGATGAAATGCAAGGTTATGACCATGCTTTTTATGCTGAAAAACTCCGTAAAGCAAAATACGATCTGAATGATGAGGAACTGAAACCTTATTTTCCACTTGAGCAAGTTCAGGAAGCAGTTTTTGGATTATCAAATCAACTTTTCGGATTGACTTTTGTGGAAAGAAATGACGTTCCTAAATATCATGAAGACGTAAAAGTGTATGAAGTAAAAGAGAACGGAGAGTATAAATCTCTTCTTTACGTTGATTATTTCCCAAGGAAAGGCAAAAGAGCCGGAGCTTGGATGACCAGTTATAAAAATCAGTATCAAAAAGACGGTGAAAATTCTCGTCCTCATATTTCGATCGTTTGTAATTTCAGCAAACCGATAAAAGATACGCCGAGTTTACTGACTTTTCAGGAAGTGACGACTTTGTTCCACGAGTTTGGTCATGCGCTTCACGGAATGTTGGCAAATACGCAATATCCAAATTTATCGGGAACTTCTGTAAAATGGGATTTTGTGGAATTACCTTCTCAATTCCTTGAAAATTTCTGTTACGAACCTGAATTTTTGAAAACTTTTGCCAAACATTACAAAACAGGCGAAGTTTTACCTGACGAAAAAATCGAAAAAATTGCACAGTCTAAAAATTTCATGGAAGGTTACCAGACCATGAGACAGCTTGGTTTTGGAATTTTGGATGTGAATTATCATACGAAGGTTGCAGAACTGGAGAATAAAAGTGTAAAAGAGTTTGAGGATGATTACACAAAAGCGACCCAATTGTATCCTTCAAATTCTGAAACGGCGATGAGTCCTAGTTTTTCGCATATTTTTCAGGGTGGATATTCTGCAGGATATTATTCTTACAAATGGGCAGAAGTTCTGGATGCCGATGCATTCCAGTATTTTAAAGAAAACGGAATTTTCAATCCTGAAATTGCTGCAAAATATAAAATTCTTCTTTCTTCAGGCGGAACAAAAGACCCGATGGAACTCTATAAAAATTTTAGAGGAAGTGAGCCGAAAGTGGAAAGTTTGCTGAAGAGAGCATTTGTATAGCATTCAATCCAAAGTCCAAAAGATTTAAGTATCAAGCGGACTTTGGATTTTTCGTTTTTTTAAATCAGTAATATGTGTATAAATCTGAGTGGTCAGAAGACTGCTATGCCCCAAAAGCTCTTGAACATATCTGATATCTGTTCCATTTTCAATAAGATGCGTTGCAAAACTATGTCTTAAAATGTGGGGAGTTACAGGCTTAGGTATTTTTGCTTTCAAAGCAGCTTGTTTTACAATCTGCTGTACACTTCTTGCTGAATACTGTTCGCCTACGCTTCCTTCAAAAAGGTAAATTTTAGGTGAATTATTCTTAAAATATTCTCTAAGCAATGGCAAAACAGACTGAGGAAGCATTACATAACGGTCTTTTTTACCTTTTGACTGAATAATTGAAATGATTCCTGCGTTAGAATCTATATCTGTAATTTTGAGATTCACCAACTCACTGACTCTCAACCCGCAACCATACAAAAGGCTTATTATAGATTTGTGTTTTAAATTTTCTGTAAGATTGAGCATTTTTAAAATATCTTCTTTGTTGAGATATTTGGGCAATGAGTGCTCTACCCTTTTCGGGTAAAGATGAGAAAGAGAAAATTTTCTGTTGAACACCACTTCATAAAACAGTTTGATGCTTCCTAAAATATGTTTCTGATATGATTGTGAAATGTTCTTTTCTTTAATTTCTCTGTAAATATATTTCTCAACAACATTCTCATCAACTTCTTCTACGGAAACATTATGGATGGCTTTAAAAAAAGAAGCTAAGGTCGAAATATAAGTTTTAATAGTAGACGGGCTGTATCTTGCTATTTCAAGCTTTTGTCTAAATATTTTTGAATATTTCATCTGGTTGTGCTTGTATCAAAAATACAAAAATATTCGCCAATCCAAAAAAATACAAAAAATTTTAATTGATATAAATTAATATAGATCAATACCTTAAAGCAATTTTCAAAAACTACACGAAAATAGCTTTGCGAATATTATATAAATTGGATTGACGCAATGCGTAAATTTGGGAGTTATCTGCCATTTTAACAAAAAAACGCCTTATATGGAAAATTGGATTATTTACATTGGTCAAAAAGAACTTAATTTTTCAGAATATTTTAAACAAGAATTATCTAGTCAATTATTGGAAATATTTGAATATAATATTGAGGAAAAAGACATTTTAAAAAAGCACTTTTTTGCCTTGTTTATTAACTCTGATGAAATTGAAATTATTGAAAATGAGGACTATGTGTATACCAAAATTGGAATACTCTCTCCAGATTCATTAAATAGAGAAATAACAATTGGTTGGAAATCCAAATCTTTTGAAAATAAAATTAATATTCATTCAGAGTTAACAGAAAAAAATGATATAGAATTCTTTTATTTCACAGACTTTCCCACGGAAGAATTAAAATCCTATATTTTAAAGAAAGGAAAATCGAATAAACAAAGTAAAGAATTTCAAACACAAATAAGGCTTGATTTATTTCCTGATTTGATTATGAAATTTGAATTGAAAAGAGAATTTACCGAAAATGAAATTTCAAAAATAAACAAAATCGTAAGTGAAAATATTACAAAGCACTTTAACACTTGCTATGTTTCCAAGTTTGCTGAAAATCAAATAATGTTCGACTTTCAAATTGATACTTCTAATTTTAATATGGAAGATTTAAAGCAAGTGGAGATTGTTTTAGAGAATATTTTGTCAGATTTTGGCAATTTAAATTTTGCAAAGAAAATAGAACAAATAATAATTGAATAAAAAAACGGCAGATAACAAGGGTTTTGCGTCAGGCGGGCTGAAGTGCAAAACTCAACGGTAGTTTTTCAATTGAACATTAGTAATAAAACCAGCTTTTGTGCTTCGATTTCCCGCCCGAACGCAAAGCCCCAAAACGTTAGTGGCAATTTTAAAATAACACACTACCAAAAATGAAAATCATTCCAATAGAAGAAATAAGAACGATGCTTTTAGTTGAGAATTCTAGTAAACATAATTTTCCTAAAACTGTCAATTATAAATTTGACACGCTCTATTCAGAAATTGTAACTCAAATCAAAACAATTGAAATTTCATCTGAGTGCATTTTATTCAACAGCGTTGAAGCTCATAATACGACAAAAGAATTTTCAGACAAAAGCTATTGGACAGAAAACATAACTTCTGCTGAAATAGAAATTTTTTGGTTCTTCGGTCAAAACGGACAAGGAGATTTTTGGCTATTTGACAAGAATAATAAAGTCCTATTTTACGACCATAACCAGGAAGAATTAAGCCCAATAAATTTCATAAACCTTGGCATTAATTTTCAACAATGGTTGCAATTTTCGTTTTTAAACAAACAACTTGATGAAATTTATGATACAATTGGGGAACTAGACAACCAAACAAAAATTGAGTTTAAAAAACAACTTCACTCAATAAACGAAAATTTATTAGAAAATTATCCCTTTGAAATATAAGCAAATGACAAGTGAGTTTAAAAATGCAATAGATAAATATTTTTCATCAGAAGAAACCAAAATTTTTCTGAAAGAGAGAAACGAAGAAAAAGATATTCAACAAACAGAAAAAGAGTTAAACATAACGTTTGACAATTCTTATAAATATTTACTTTTAAATTATGGAGATGCTTATGTAGGAATTGATTTGCTTCCTTGCACAAAAGAGGTTCAAAAAAAGCAGAACAAACCATTCTTGAAATTACAAAATCATTTAGAAATACTTATTTAGAATTTCAGGTTTGTAATGAAATCCAATCAAGCTATGTAATTTCTATTGACGGTTCAGGAGACCCAATATTTATTACACAAAATGGAAATGTAAAAATATATTATCACGACAACAACGAAATTGAAAAACTTGCTGAAAATTTAGAAGAATTAATATTGAATAACATATAAAAACTACCACTAACAAGGGTTTTGCGTCAGGTGGGCTGAAGTGCAAAACTCAACGGTAGTTTTTCAATTGAACATTAGTAATAAAACCAGCTTTTGTGCTTCTATTGCCCACCAACGCGAAGCCCCAAACCGTTAGCGGTAATTTTATATAACCAAACGTTAAACAGAAAGTAACAACAAATGAAATTAGAAAAACTGAATTATTACATTGGAACAATTCTCATAATTTTTGGATGTGTCGGAATTTATATGATTGACCAATTATTAATTATAATTGCGATTTTAGGAATTATACTTGTTTTATTTTCTGACAAAAAACTGTGGATCAAATTAGTTACAATTATTTTATTACCAATAATATCAATCCTTGTTTTCATTATCTCAATTTTTGCATTTAGCGAACCTTTATAGTTAACAAAATGAAATATATCATTGTACTTTTTTTCACTATCCTTTGCTTTGAAGGTAAATCTCAAACTTTAGAAAACTGTTCAAATTGTTCGACACAAGTTGTTAAAGAAGAACAAATTAAAGGTTTGAGTATTGACGAAATTCGCTTTCTGACAAATGATTTGTTTGCGAGAAAAGGCTACAAATTTCAGAGTGCCGATGTAGATAATTACTATTCAGATAAGGTTTGGTACAAACCTGTGACTGACAACAACAAGTTAATATTTAGTGATGTAGAAAAGCAAAATGTCAAACTTTTCCAAGACAGAACAACTGAAATTAAGAAAGAGCGAGAAAAACTAATAACGGAACTGAAAAATTTTAAATCTGCTATATTAAAAAAAGATAATTCGGAACTATACACAAGGTATGGTTATTCTACAGTTGACAAAGAGTACAAACACGAATATAAGTATTTAACGGAAGCCGTAACAAAAATTAATTTAGATGATGTTAATTGGTCATTTGATATTGGTATGTACAAAGTAACAGTTGATAACGGAGATTTTGTTATGAACTATGAAATAAGAATAAGCCCAGATGGATTTAGCATAAAGTATGGAAATCAAGGTGGTTCAGAAATCGGGAAACAAATTTATCCAAACGACCAGATTACAGAATTTGCATTTTGGTGGGAATTTGAATGGAAAAATAACAGAATAAAATTTATAAAAATAGACATGGCTGGATAAAAAACTACCGCTAACAAGGGTTTGGCAATAGTGGGGCGAAACTGCAAAGTTCAACGGCAGTTCTTCGGTTCAACATTGTGCAAAATTGAAGATTTGTGCTTCGATTGCCCCACCATCGCAAAGCCCCGAAACGTTAACGACAAAGTACCAAAAATGCCTTTAACACAACTCAAAAGAATAATTTTAACACATAAAATCATGAAAAAAATAGGTTTACTTTTTTTATTTGTCTCATCCTTTATGTTTTCACAATGTTGGAAAGAAGTTTCATCAGGGAGATGGAATTCCATAGGTTTGAAATTAGATGGTACAGTTTGGACTTGGGGAAATAACATGTACGGACAATTAGGTGATGGAACAAATAGTTATAGCAGTGTTCCTCTGCAAATCGGAGTTGCGGAATGGAAACTTGCAAATAGCGGTTCAACTGCAGACCATATAATTGCAATAAAATTGAATGGAACTCTTTGGTCATGGGGCGGAAATAATTTCGGACAACTTGGAGATGGTACATCAACTCATAAAAACAGTCCAGTTCAAATAAGTACTCAAACAGATTGGAAAAGCACATCTGCAGGAGCCGTACATTCGATAGCACTCAAAAATAACGGTACACTTTGGGCGTGGGGAGACAATAGCGATGGTCAGCTGGGAGATGGAACATCTAACGACAAAAATTTTCCAACGCAGATTGGTACAGCAAATGATTGGAAGGATATAAAAGGTGGAAATCTCCACACTTTAGCGTTAAAATCAGATGGTACAATTTGGGCGTGGGGAAATAACCAGCAAGGTCAACTTGGAGATGGCACAAATATTAGCAAAAACATACCTACACAAATCGGAACTATTACAAATTGGAAAACAATCTCGGCAGGTTCCAACCACAACGTAGCAATTAAAACAGATGGTACTCTTTGGGCATGGGGTTATAACAATCACGGACAATTAGGTGACGGAACAAGCACCAACAAGAATCTACCGATTCAAATTGGAGCATCGAGTAATTGGAAAGCCGCTGTAGCTGGAGTAAATTATACTGTAGCAATTAAAACCGATGGTACATTGTGGACATGGGGATTAAATGATAACGGACAATTGGGAAACGGAACCTTTGTAAACAAAAACACTCCAACGCAAATTAGCACCGCAAGTGATTGGTCACAACTTACGGGAGGTTATTATCATAGCCTTGCAATTAAAACCAATGGTTCACTTTGGTCGTGGGGATTTAACAGTTATGGACAGCTAGGAGATGGAACTACTAATTTTAAAACAAGTCCAATTCCTATTATTTGTCCAACTTCGGTATTAAAAACAGAAGATTTAGATTTGAATAATTCTTATATTAAAATATATCCAAATCCAACTAAAGTAATGTTTCAAATCAAGCATACAGCAAATATAAAAAATGTTCAAATTTTTAATGAAGAAGGAAGAGTTGTAATTTCTGTACGCAATAAAAACATCATCAATGTTCAATCACTACCACAAGGAATCTATTGGGTTAAAATTGAGGATTTGAATGGAAATATGTTTACGAAAAAAATAATAAAAAAATAAATGTAAATACCTCCAGATAATATTGATATTACAGTCAACGGAAATTTATTCGTGAAATTTCAGCAGGTGATGATTTTGCATATGACTATATTTTGGACATCGAAATAATCTATGAACAAAAAATAACAGGAATGAACTTCGCCGGATAAAAAATCTACCGCCAACAATGGCTTTGCAATAGTGGGGCGAAACTGCAAAGTTCAACGATAGTTCTTCGATTCAACTTTTGTGCAAAATTGAAGATTTATTCTTCGATTGTCCCACCATCGCAAAGCCCCGAAACGTTGTAAGCAATTTTACAAAACCCGTTCCCAACAGAAAGACCAATGAAATTTGACAAACATTTTCCGACTGAACAATTAAAACCCTACATCAAATATTTTGTAGTGTCGGAGAATGAATTGGAAAATGAATACAAAGTTTTTCCGTCATCGGGACTTGTTATCGGGTTTCAGTATAAAGGACAACTTGCAACTGTGAAAGACAATACCGAAAGCAAACTGACAACGGCAGGAATTACAGGAATTACCGATGGCTACAAAATCTTCAAAAATTCGGCTAACATTGGAACCATTTTGGTTTACTTTACTGAAATTGGCTTTACGCATTTGGTTTCCCATCCTGCAAATGAACTCTTTAATTTAAGTCTTTCACTTGACGACATTTTTGACAAAAACAATGTAATTGAAGTTGAAGAAAAATTAACAATTGCCACCACAGACAAACAACGCATAAAAATAGTTGAGCAGTTTTTACTATCTCAACTCAAAGACATTGAAGCCGACAAGTTAATTGCTGAAGCGGTTAAACTCATTTACCAAAGTAACGGGACAATCCGAATAAAAGAATTGAACGAAAAACTATTTATTAGCCAAAGTCCGTTTGAAAAGCGATTTAGAAAAGTGGTAGGAACGACAGCCAAAAAATTTGCTTCTATTGTTCGTTTCAATACAGTTCTTGACAATCTAAATGATAGTAAATCGCTGACCGAAATCTGCTACGAAAACAATTTTTTTGACCAAGCTCATTTCATAAAAGACTTTAAACAATTTACAGGCGACACACCCGAAAATTTTAAACGATTTTTGTAGAAAAACGATTTTTTACAATGGCAACGATTTTAAGAATTACAACTTTGCACCGTAATCATAACGCAAAAAGCAATGAAGACAATAATTATAAAATCAACAATCATTTTCGCAAGTATGAGTATAATGGTTGCGTGTAATTCAACAAATCGCTTAACAATTAAAAACAAAGAAGAAATGTTTACAGTAGAACAAATCAAAGCGGCTCACAGCAAAGTGAAATCAGGTGCAGACTTTCCTGCTTACATCCAAGACATTAAAAAATTGGGTGTTACTTATTATGAAACTTTTGTTTCAGATGGACACACCGACTATTATGGGGTAAATGATTACAAAACTTCATCATCTGCAAAGTATGACACGTTACAGGTTGCCGACATTTCAAACATTGAGCAGTTTAAAATAGACATCAAAGCTCATCAACAAGGGAAGACAGATTATCAAACTTTCTGTAATGATTGTGCCAAAGCAGGACTTGAAAAATGGGCAGTTTGTATGGAAAAAATGACTTGTACCTATTTTGATAAAGCAGGAAATGAAATGTTGGTGGAACAGATACCACAATAAAAACTGCCTACAACATCGGTTTCGCAAAAGCAGGGCTGAAGTTTGCACTTCAGCTTTTGTGCCTCTATAAAACTTTTGTACATTAACCGAACGGAAGTGCTTCGATTGCCCCACCATCACAAAGCCTTAATCCGTTAGCTGCAATGGCAACAACCAACAACCACAACATCCCGACAGGAAGCAATAAAGAAAAACGTCATTTCAACTACAGCAATACTCATTCAAGACACAACCAATCGTAACCATTTGCTGAATTTTGTTCCATTAAAATTATTATAGAATGGACAAGACAACGATTCAAATCCCGGCTAAAAATGCCCAAAGTATTTTCAGTAGTATTCGAGGTGCACACGTCGCCCTTAGAGTTCCCGATTTTGAAGCCAGCAAAAAATGGTATGTAGAAAAACTTGATTTCCGGGTTATTCACGAATGGCCTTTTGGCGACCTTCAATTGGCTTATCTGGCTCCACCCAACGATGACAATTTTTGGATAGAACTATTGGCTGGAGCTAATCCAAAACCACAAAACACTTTTACCGACCTGAACGAAAGCCTTCATCCTGCCGGTTATCATCATTTTTGTTTAAATGTAAATAGCGTGGATGAAACGCTTGCCGAATTAAAGAGAAGAAATGTTTCCATCATTGGCGAGCCTTTCGACCTAGCTGTTATCGGCAAAAGACTTGCATTTTTTGCTGACTTAGATGGCAACCTTATTGAGTTGGCAGAAACAATTGGTTAATAATCATTAGAATAAATTGAAATGCAAAAGACAATATTTATTACAGGTGCATCGGCAGGTTTAGGCAAGGCAACAGCTAAATTATTTCAATCAAAAGGTTGGCATGTAATTGCGGCGATGCGAAACCCTGCAAAAGAAACAGAGCTCAATCAATTAGAAAATGTAAGCCTGGTTTCATTGGACGTTACCAATGCTTCTCAGATTAACGAAACAGTTAAAAGCATCACTGCACACCAGAGCGTTGATGTTGTGTTCAACAATGCAGGTTATGGTTTAGGAGGAGCTTTGGAGTATGCAACTGATGAACAAATTCTACAACAAATAGAGACTAACCTTACAGGTGTTATCAGAGTTACTAAAGCTTTTATTCCCTATTTCAAACAAAAAGAAGCAGGGCTTTTTATTACAACCACTTCTATTTTTGGATTTTCGTCTTGTCCTTTGTCCAGCGTTTACAACGCCACCAAATGGGCATTGGAAGGATTTAGCGAAAGTATTTCATACGACCTTGCTTTGTTTAATATTGGAATTAAAACCGTAGCATCAGGCGGCATTAAAAGTAATTTTGTGAATGCAATGCAATTTGCCGGAGGTAATGAATATGAGGTTCTAAACGAAAGTATGGGCAAACTCATCAGCAATGGGCAGCTTTTTCAGTTTAATGAAGTAGAAGAAATAGCAGCAGTGGTATATGAAGCAGCAACAGATGGCAAAGACCAATTAAGATATTTAGCGGGTACTGATGCTGAACAAACAGCTCAACAACGGTTGCAGGAAGGTGCAGAAAATTTCAGAAAAAAATTGAGACAATCTCTGCATATTAAGTCCCCTTTTGAAATGATAGTATAATCCTATTGTATAAATTTGTAGTAATGGGGAAACAGGAAAGACTACCGCAATCATTTAATTCTATTTCAGAATTGCATAAAGCATTGGGCTTGCCCAAGCCCTTACACCCATTGGTAAGTTTGGTAAACTACGCCGATATAAAACTGCCCGACGAAAAAATACCCAAATTGTTGTTGCTTAATTTCTATAAAGTATCATTCAAATTTAATTTTACCGGAAAAATCAGATACGGACAAGGCTATTACGATTTTAATGAAGGCGGGTTGTGTTTTTATTCGCCTAACCAAATTATAGCAAGTGCCGAAGAAGATACTGATTATTCAGGTTATACGCTACTCATTCATCCTGATTTTATCCGCAATTATTCAATCTCAACACGCATTAAAGCGTTTGGCTTCTTTTCGTATGCTGCCAATGAGGGACTTTTCGTTTCCGACAAAGAACGTCAGACACTTCTATCTGTTTTTGAAAATATACAAGAAGAGCTGAACACATCTATTGACGAATTTAGCCAGGATGTAATGGTATCGTATATTGAGGTTTTACTCAATTATAGCAACCGTTTTTACAGACGCCAATTCATTACACGAAAAGCGGTCAACCACCATTTGCTTGCCCAAATGGAACAAATTTTAAATGACTATTTCGACAAACATGAAAGTTTACAAAACGGACTTCCAACGGTAGAATATTTGGCGGGGAGATTAAATGTTTCACCAAGATATTTAAGCGATATGCTTCGTTCCTTAACCGGACAAAATGCACAACACCACATTCACGAAAAGCTCATTGAAAAGGCAAAAGAATATTTAGCATCCACGCAATTATCGGTATCAGAAATCGCCTATCAATTAGGGTTTGAACATTCACAATCCTTCAACAAATTATTTAAAAAGAAAACTAATCTGACACCAATAGAATATAAACAGTCATTCAACATAAAAGAATAAAAATTGCCACTAATACACGAAATAAATATGCAACAATTCTTACTAAAACCCATTTGTGTATTTGTGAAAAAAACGTTTTTTACAATTACGAAGATTTTAAGTATTGCAACTCTGCATCGTAATCTTAAAGCGAAAAACAATGAAAAAATCATCTTAAAATCAATCATCATTTTAAACCGCACAAACTAACATTAAAAGATTTTTTGGACACCAAAGAAAAAAACTTTACCATACCTGACATACAGTTGTCATAATGCCATTCTACTTTTGTGTTATTATTAATTTAAAAACAAAAAGAAAAATGGGTAAAGCAAATTTAGTATCAGTAAGAATAATTACCGCTGACATAAAGCGATTGGTTCAGTTTTTTGAGGATGCAACAGGTACAAAAGCCAAATGGGCAACAGATGACTTTGCAGAGCTTATATCTGAGTCTTTTACCCTGGCAATTGGAAGTGCACGAACATTGGCTTTCTTCGGAGAAGGCGTTGCTGAACCTGCGACTAACAAAAGTATTATTATAGAGTTCCTTGTTGAGAATGTAGATGATAATTACGAAATGATTAAAGGTTTAACAAATGAAATTGTTCAGAAACCGACAACAATGCCTTGGGGTAATCGTTCACTATTATTTCGTGATCCGGACGGGAATTTAATTAATTTTTTCACCCCTGTAAGTGACGAAGCAAAAAAGAAATTCGCATAAAGAATAAGCACAACCGATAACACGGGGTTTTTACAATATTTGAGCAAAAGGAAGTAAGTAAACATTAATAATTTTAATGAAACTCTTGTACTAAATTTGGACTAAAGAAATTCTAAACCCCCCAAAACTTCGCTTGACTTTATTTCTTCTTTTGGTGTCACAAAAGATGTTAAAATCATTGATATTGGTGGTGGCGACAGCAAACTTGTGGACTATTTGCTTGGCAAAGGTTTTGAAAACATAACTGTTTTAGATATTTCTGAAAAAGCACTTGAAAAAGCCAAAAATCGTTTGGGTGAAAAAGCCGAAAAAATAAATTGGATTGTTAGCGACATAACAGAATTTGAGCCCAACACGACTTTTGACATTTGGCACGACAGAGCAACTTTTCATTTTTTGACAACGACTGAGCAGGTTGAAAAATATATGGAAACCGCAAGAAAATCTGTAACAGGTTTTTATGACAATCGGAACTTTTTCAGAAAACGGATCGACAAAATGTAGCGGACTCGAAATTAAACAATACACAGAAAAAACTTTGACTGACGAATTTAAAAACAGTTTTGACAAAATTAGTTGCGTAACAGAAGACCATATAACGCCATTTAATACAACACAAAATTTTTTGTTTTGCAGTTTCAAAAAACAAGAAAATTAGGCTGAAAAGCAACATCAACAAGTGAACTTTTAAACAAAGCGTATTCGGACTTCTGAACAAAGTCATCTGAAACAATCCCATCTACCTTTGTCTCAATAAAATTTTTTAAATAATGGGACAAACAAATTACAACGGAGCATTACAGCATCCGATCGATTCGGACTTCAACGCAAAATCAACTTCAGCAGAAGTAATCAAAGGAATTGACCTTACAGGTAAAACTGCCGTTGTAACAGGCGGAAACACAGGCATTGGATTGGAAACAGTCAAAACGCTTGCAAAAGCTGGTGCAACAGTCATTGTTCCGGCAAGAGACATTGAAAAAGCACAAAAAAATCTGCAAGGAATTGCCAACGTTGAAATAGTAGAAATGGACTTAATGAACCCTAAATCTATAGACATATTTGCTGGAAATTTTCTGGCTTCGGAAAGACCATTGCATTTGCTTATTAACAATGCAGGAATTATGTGGGTTCCCTTACGCAGAGACAATCGTGGAATTGAGTCTCAATTAGCCGTCAATTATTTGGCACAATTCCAACTCACAGCTAAATTATGGACTGCATTAAAAAAAGCCAATGGAGCAAGAGTGATAAATGTTTCTTCACAAGGACACCAATTTGCACCTTTCAATTTTGACGACCCGAATTTTGAACATCGGGAATACGAAACCCTGCAAGCTTACGGGCAATCAAAAACCGCTGTCAATCTATTTTCTCTTGAATTAGACGACCGGGCAAAAGAGTTTGGTGTAAGAGCATATTCTTTGCATCCGGGTTCTATTGCAGGAACAGAATTAGGAAGAGAAGCACCATTAGAGTTGTTTATAAAAATGGGATTTTGTGATGAAAAAGGAAATATGCTCCCCGAAGTGACCGCTTCACTCAAAACAATTCCGCAGGGTGCATCTACAACAATCTGGTGTGCAACAAGTCCGCAATTAGACAACATTGGCGGTGTGTATTGTGAAGACACCAACATTTCTGAATTAGCTTTGAGCCCAGACGTTTCGGCAGGAGTAAAACCGTACTCATTAGATGAAACCAATGCAAAACGTTTGTGGCAATTAAGCGAAACATTGACAGGCATTACATTTAACGTTATATGATTGCTTAAAAGCGGACGAATTATTATTTTTTGCCACGAATAAACGAGTTTTTTTACCTAAAATCAGGTGAATTTTCATTCGAAAGAAAAATTAAAGATTGAATTCGAGCATTCGTGGCTGCCTTTTTATCATTGGTCCAAATAAAGAATAGTTATTTAGCATTAATTGATAATTGTACCTTTGCAACTACACAAACAATATGGAATTTCATCTAAAATATATAACAGACGATATTAAACTTTCTTCTTACGAAGACAAGTTATTTAAAACGGAGGTCGTTTTTGATCATCACATGCTTGTGTGGTTCATTTCGGGTGAAACAAAGATCATTCAGGCAGACCAAAGTTATTTGTTTACACCAGGTGATATTTTTCTTATTCCGAGAAATCAGTTGGCGACAATTATCAATTATCCAAAAGACGGGCTGCCACACAAGTCTGTAGTAATGCACTTGTCTATTGACCGACTTAGAGCATTCTATGCTAATGAGACCTTAAAAACAAAAATTACCGCTACACAAAAAATTCTAAGTTTTGATAAACATCCATTATTAGAAAGTTGTCTTGCTTCGCTGATACCTTACTTTGATGTGCAGGAAAAATTTCCCGAAAATATTGCTTCATTAAAAATCACAGAAGCAATCTCTATCCTCAGAACGATTGACAAAAGCATTGACAACATATTGGCAAACTTTGAAGAACCCTATAAAATTGAGTTAGCAGATTTTATGGAAAAGAACTTTATGTTTAATATGCCTTTGGAAAAGTTTAGTTACCTGACAGGACGCAGTTTATCAACTTTTAAGCGAGATTTTAAGACCATTTACGGCACAACCCCACAACGTTGGCTGACACAAAAGCGTTTAAAATTGGCACATTACCAACTTACCGAAAAAAATAGAAAACCTGTTGAAGTATATTTAGAAACAGGATTTGAAAACTTATCGCATTTTTCATACGCTTTCAAAAAACATTTCGGAGTAACACCCACAGAACTTGCCGACAGACGCTAATAACTGTTGGCTTTTATTTAAAACCGACCGACATTGAAAAATAAATGGCAGATTAAAAGATTGTATTTTGTATAAAGTCAAATATAGACCTTCGGATAACAAGATTAATTTTTAAATAATTACTTTTATAAAAAATAATCATCATGCTACTTGCAATTCTTTTACCATTTTTATCATTCATCGTACGTGGAAAAATTTTCACCGGAATTATTTGTTTCATTTTACAGATTACTATCCTCGGCTGGATTCCCGCTGCAATCTGGGCAGCGTTATCTTTACAAAATGCAAGAGCTGAGAAGAGAAATGAAAAATTGATTCGGGCGGTGAGAAAAAGCTAAGGATTTATTCTATCTAAGAAATAGGTAGATTTAGAATTTTCAAAACTAATTAGATAAACACCTATCACTGAATGATTGCATCGTTAGTTTATTTTCCTCTGGTTTTGGTTATTAAAAAGTTACAGAAGATTCGCAATTGATATTTTTATTTATTGTTGCAGAAATTCAGTTCTCGTCAATTTTATGTAAAAACAATACACCTGTCATTGAAAAAATTGATAATTAAGTTATGGTCGATTCATATTCTCATTATTATTACGCTTTTTGTGGTGTATAGAATTGTCATTGCTTCAAAAGTATCGACTGACACAAATTTATTCGAAGCTTTCTTACATATTTTGGAAATCCTGTTAGATCTGGGATTCTCAATCATGTACCTTTTTGGAATGATCGCTTTTTCACTACTCTTTTTTCTTAATCTATTTAAGCAAATCAGGAATAATTACTTTTTATCACTTCTTACTTTTTTGGGACTGCCATCTGCTTTTCTCATTTATTTCATTATTGATTTATCAATTGATTATCATTCACACAGTATTCTGACGACCTTTGTTATTTTCTCAATAGTTTATCTATTAATTACAGCTATAGAATTTTTAATTTTTAGGAAAAGAATGGTAAAACTGTAGCTAAAAGATAAATAATCGTACTTAAAATCAAATACTTAAAAATTATCTCCCACTGTGTTGTAATATTTTACCATTGACGGTTGTCTTAATAGTAAAATAATATACATGAATAAAAAAATAGTTCTTCTTTTTGCGATTGCCTCATCAGCATTTATATCTGCACAAAGTATTGAAGGAACCATTACCGATAAATCTCATCAGCCTGCTATCGATACCGAAATTCTTTTAACCAAAGAAAATTCAAAATTCTCTGCCATCACAGACGAAAAAGGAAAATTTAAAATCCCATTGAAAGAAGATGGAAATTATATTTTACAGATCATCAAAGACGGTATTACCACAAACACAGAAAACATTACCGTAAAAGGAAATCTCCTTAAGAACGTTGAAATAAAAGAAGAAAACGCACCTGCCGAACAAAAAATAGAAGAGGTAACCATGACGGCGAAGAAAAAACTTTTTGAAAGAAAAGTAGATCGATTGGTTTTTAATGTTGAAAATTCTGTTGCCTCCCAGGGAATTGATGCAGTGGAAGCTTTGGCGAAAACCCCAATGGTTCGTGCAACCGATGACGCAATTTCCATTGCAGGAAAAAGCAATGTCGCAATTATGGTCAATGATCGATTACTTAATCTTTCCGGACAGGAAATGATCAATTATCTTAAAACTTTGCGTTCAGATGATATTGCAAAGATCGAGGTAATCACTACTCCACCCGCAAAATATGAAGCGGAGGGAAAAAGCGGATTAATCAATATTGTTTTAAAAAAGAACACAAGTCTCGGCTGGAACGGCTCTTTGCAGACATCCGGGAGTTATTACTGGAACAGACCGGCAGTTTCTACGAGAAGCGGAGCAAGCTTTAATTATCAGGGTAAAAAACTTTCCATCACAACCAACTTATCTTTGGGTGACAACTATTGGGAACAGAAATCATACAATTACCTTACAGGAAAAGGAAATACAGATTATTGGAATACCGACAGCAGAGGTTCAAATAACTACCGCTACAAAGGCGGAAATATAAAAAGTGAATACAAAATCAACGATAAAAACCTGGTCGGGGTCAATTACAATTATTCGTATAGCAATCCGATAGAACAGGCAAAAAACTATACTCAAAGACAGACTGATAATGTTCAACAGAATTTTTATTCGGATTCGGATAACAGAAATATCAGAAAAGTACACAATGCCACGGCTTTTTATGATCTTAAATTAGATACATTAGGAAGCAAACTGAGTCTTTCAGCAAATGTAATGCTAAACGATGCCAATGCAAAAAACCTTTACAATACAGTTACAGATGTTACAACCTCATCATTTGTAAATCCTATAAGTCAATATAAAATCTACTCCGGACAGGCAGATCTTGAAAAGAATTTTGCAAAAATAAAAACAGAAGCCGGATTAAAATATACTACAATTAAAAATGATTCCTACTTCAATTTTTTTGATATTGAAAACGGGCAGAATATCAGAAATACCGTTCGAAGCAATGACTTCTTTTATAACGAGCAAAACTACGCTGCATACGCTTCCACAAGTTTTAAAATCAACGAAAAATGGGATGCCAAAGCCGGATTGAGATATGAATACACCAACCTCGAAGGAATCTCTGTCAACGACAACATTACCACAAACATCAAATACGGCAAATTTTTTCCTACCGCATATCTGAGCTATAAAGCAAATAACAACAATACGTTCTCTGTAAATTATTCGCGAAGAATCAGCAGACCGTATTTTGGAAATCTGAATCCTTTTAAATACATTATTTCAGAGTTTGAGTACAGAACCGGAAACCCTTATTTATTGCCGTCTTTCTCAGATAACCTGGAATTCGGATATGTTTTAAAAAATAATTTCAACATTACCGCTTATTATAATTACAACAAAAACAATTCAGACAGAATTCAGGTTGTTGAAGGAAACCAGAAATACAACATTGTAAAGAATTTTTATAATGAAGATCAGGCAGGAATCAATATTTCATACAATTACAACAAACTGAAATGGCTTGAATCTAATGTTTTTGTCAACGGTTTTTATGCCAAATCAAAATCTTATGACCCACAAGCAGTTGCTGCGGCTGCAGGATATGGAGCCAACTTTAATTTTGATAACAATTTCTTTCTAAACAAAGAAAAGACCGTCACCATCATGCTTGGATTATGGAGTAACATCCCCAACAGAAGCGGAAATACCTATTTTAATGGTAATTTCTCAGCTTATTCCGGAGTAAAATTAAATCTGATGCAGAAAAACTTAATGATCAATCTTTACGTAAATGATTTACTGAATACCAACCGTGAAAAAGGAACAGAATATTATCCAAACTATGATGTCGAATATTATAATAAAGGAATTACAAGAAACATTTATCTTTCCGTAACCTACAAATTCGGAAACAACAATGTAAAAGGAGCAACCAAACAGGTGAAGTTTGAGGAATCAAGCAGAGCCGGTGGCGGAAGTTAGTTTTTTTGAAGCGATAACTGTGGTTATCGCTTTTCTTTTTGAAAATTGATTGATAATTTAAACAAGATTGAAATACTGAATCCTAAACTAAAAAAGTATGCTTCAACATACTTTTTTTAGTTATTTAATAATCTCTCCTTTATAATATTTCTCTAAAAAGAAACCCAGATCAGCACGATAGCCAATTCCCGAAGCTTCAAATTTCCAATTGCCATTCTTTTTGTATAATCTTCCGAATTCAATTCCTGTTTCTATAGAAAAATCTTCGTCAAGTTCATATTTTGCAATCTCCTGATTATTATTCTGATCAACAATTCTGATGTATGAATTTCTCACCTGTCCAAAATTTTGCCTTCTTCGTTCAAAATCTTCAATCGTTACGACGAAAAGAATTTCCTCAACTCTGGAATCCACTTTTTCAAGATCAATCATGATCGCTTCATCATCATCTCCGTCGCTGTTTTTACCGCTCGGATCATCGCCTGTATGTGTTAAAGCGCCTTCAGGAGAACTCAGATTGTTATAAAAGACAAAATAATCTTCGCTTACAAGCTTTCTATGAGCATCAATCATAATCGCAGAAGCATCGAGATCAAAATCGTAACCCGTTCCTTCATTGGGATCCCAACCAAGACCTATCGTCATTTTTGTAAGCCCGATATCGATTCGCTGTCCTTTCTGTAAGTTAATTGCCATATTTTTGTACTTTAAGTCTAAGATAGTTTTGATTTGCCAAATTTCCAAATAATCACATTAAAAAACATTAAAAAGCCCGATCAAAAAAGACCAGGCCGTGTATTTTGTTGAAATTTATTTTAAACAGATTTAAAATCAGTCTCTGCAGCAAGTTTGTTTCTTGCCTTTGCCAACATCGGAATTGACAATAATCCTGTTGTCAGCATAATCACAATTTGTAAAGGAAGCGAGATAAATGAATACGTCAATCCCATTTCACCTCCGAATTCTGCGCTTTTTCCCATTGAGATAAACAGTGCCATAAAACCGTATTTCATTGCCAGATTAAAAGCTCCGATACCACCACTTGCAGGAACGATCATTCCCAAAGTACCGACTACGATGATAAAAAATCCATCAGCAATGGTAAAATCTGAAGTTTCTGGTAATGCGAAACAAACAAGATAAGCTGCCATATAATAGCAGATCCAGATTCCTAATGTGTAGAGAATGAATTTTACTTTTTGTTTTAGTTTAAAAATAGAAGTTAAACCTTGTAGAATACCGTCAATAAAGCCGATGATTTTGCCTAATACAGGAACTGTAGAAAGTTTCTTTTTAAAAACAAAAAACAAAATAGTACCTAAAGCCAAAATGGAAACAACTAATAGAACTTTATTTGGATTGATTTTAATATCCGAGTTTTCATAAAATGACAGAATAGCATCGTATTTGAAGATTAATGTCAATCCTAAAAATCCCATCATACAAACCAAATCCACCACTCTTTCCAGAATAATCGTTCCGAAAGATTTGTCAACAGGAACTTTTTCTACACCATACAAAGCTGTTGCCCGTGCAACCTCGCCACTTCGGGGAATCGTTAAATTCATCAAATATCCGAAAGAGATCGTCCAGAATGCATTGGAAGTTGAAATACTGTGTCCCATCGGTTCCAGCAATAAATTCCAGCGAACCGCTCTGAACCAATATGCCAAAACACCAAATACAGCGGCAAACAAAACCCACATATAATTGGCTTTTGATAAGGATTTTTGCACCACATCAAAATCAAAACCTCTGAGAGCGAGCCACAGAAAAAAACCTGCAAACGCCAGTGAAATGACAATGGTAAGAACAGATTTTAAAGGATTGGTCGATTTTTTTTCCATGAATCAGGTAAGAAGGTTAGTTTTCTCGTCCGGGAAAACGATTTTCGGCTGAAAATCTTTGGCTTCTTCAGGAGTCATTTGTGCATAAGCAATGATGATAATGATGTCATCTCTCTGCACTTTTCTTGCAGCGGGACCATTCAGACATACTTCTCCTGATTTTCTTTTACCTTTGATTACATAAGTATCAAAACGCTCTCCGTTGTTTACATTAACGATATAAACTCTCTCTCCTACAACCAAACCTGCTGCTTCGATAAGTTCTTCGTCAATGGTTATACTTCCTATATAATTAAGGTCAGAAGCGGTCACTCTTACCCTGTGAATCTTAGATTTAAATACTTCTATTAACATAATGCAAATTTATTAATAATATTTAATAAAATGATGGTAAAGTGAATTTTAGAACTTCCACAAAAACAAGCGTTTAATTCTGAACAAAATAATATATTTTGTATCCGATTACATATTTTACAAAGAAATCTATAAAACACTCAAAACTAAGCATAGAATTTAGGATTTAATAAATATAAAAATTAATATCTTTTTTTTTGGAAAGCCAATAAGCATAAGCAGTTGGCATGATTTTAGTATCTCGAAACGTGGATTTTTAGTGAAATCTTAAATTATGATATTTTGATTTTTTTCAAGTTAAAACAAAAAATAATCACAAGTTTTTAGAAAAAATTTGCACAATTTGAAAATTGTTTTATATTT
>Ga0065714_10064610_pt1 | contig 28935 bp, 27 predicted proteins | sample MisRhiReplicate2_FD_59101 | JGI IMG/M metagenome (GOLD analysis project Ga0065714, IMG submission 59101) | Miscanthus rhizosphere microbial communities from Kellogg Biological Station, MSU, sample Rhizosphere Soil Replicate 2: eDNA_1 v2... | ecosystem: Host-associated > Plants > Roots >... | reverse complement strand
CGCGTTTTGGCCGACGTTCTTACTTGGCGGTGAACGTGGTGTAGCTGTTGATCAGGTTGCGGTAGTTCGGAATGCGTTCGGACAGCAGGTTGGCCAGGCCTTCCATGTCGTTGCGCCAGTCGCCCTGCAGCTCGCAAGCCACGGAGAACCAGTTCAGCAGTTGAGCACCGGCGGCCGACATGCGGGCCCAGGCGGCTTGTTGCACGGTGGTGTTGAAGGTGCCGGAAGCATCAGTCACCACGAACACGTCAAAACCTTCGGCCAAGGCCGACAGGGTCGGGAACGCCACGCACACATCGGTGACCACACCGGCAATGATCAGTTGCTTGCGACCGGTGGCCTTCACGGCCTTGACGAAGTCCTCGTTGTCCCAGGCGTTGATCTGGCCAGGGCGCGCAATAAACGGTGCATCCGGGAACTGCGCCTTGAGTTCCGGCACGATTGGACCGTTCGGGCCGCTGTCGAAACTGGTGGTGAGGACGGTCGGCAGATTGAAGAACTTGGCGATGTCGCCCAGGGCCAGCACGTTGTTCTTGAACTCATTGGGCGAGAAATCCTGGACCAGCGAGATCAGGCCAGTCTGGTGGTCGACCAACAACACCACGGCATCGTCTTTGTTCAAGCGTTTGTACGGTACGTTGCTCATGAAAAACTCCTTGATGGATGGTTGTCGCTTATTGATCAGAAGGCAAAACACGAACAGCCAAAGGCACCCCAGAAACCGGCGAAGTCACTGACCGGCGCATTCGACAGCCGCGCCCGCTCATGGCTGTGGGAGTGCACGGCACAAGGCCCGCTGCACTGGTGAACCTGTGCCTGCAACGGCGAATTCGGCCGCCAGTGGCCCGGTACCTTGACCACCGGCGACCAGTCCGGCAGCACCGGCACACTGGCGGGGCCAAGTTTTTCGAAGTCGCCAGCGGCATACACCACCTTGCCGCCGACCACGGTCAGCACCGACTCGATCCACTTGATCGCTTCGTCCTCGACGCTGAAATAGTCCGCGCTCAATGCCGCCACGTCCGCCAATTGCCCGACCTTGATCTGGCCTTTCTTACCCTGCTCGGAGGAGAACCAGGCGCTGCCGTGGGTGAACAGTTCCAGGGCGGTCTGGCGCGACAGGCCCTCGGCGTGCAACGCCAGGCCACCGACGGTGCGGCCGCTGACCATCCAGTACAACGAGGTCCAGGGGTTGTAGCTCGACACCCGCGTGGCATCGGTGCCGGCACCGACCGGTACACCCTCGGCTAACATGCGCTTGATGGGTGGCGTGGCTTCGGCCGCCTTGGCGCCGTAGCGCTCGACGAAATATTCGCCCTGGAACGCCATGCGATCCTGGATGGCGATGCCGCCACCCAGCGCCCTCACCCGCTCGATGTTGCGCGGGGTGATGGTTTCGGCGTGGTCGAAAAACCACGGCAGGCCATTGAACGGAATGTCGCGATCAACCTTCTCGAACACGTCGAGCATGCGGCTGATGGATTCGTCGTAGGTGGCGTGCAAGCGGAACGGCCAACGCTGCTCAACCAGATGGCGCACCACCGGTTCCAGTTCGTCTTCCATGGTTTGTGGCAGGTCCGGGCGTGGTTCGAGGAAGTCCTCGAAATCCGCCGCGGAGAACACCAGCATTTCCCCGGCGCCGTTGTGCCGCAGGTAGTCGTCGCCCTGGTGCAGGGTCACGCTGCCGGTCCAGTTCTTGAAATCGGCCAGCTCTTCCTTGGGCTTCTGGGTGAACAGGTTGTAGGCAATGCGTACGGTCAGTTGCTGGTCCCTGGCCAACTGCTCGATCACCTGGTAGTCGTCCGGGTAATTCTGGAAACCACCACCGGCGTCGATGGCGCTGGTCAGGCCGAGGCGATTGAGTTCGCGCATGAACTGGCGCGTCGAGTTGACCTGATACTCCAGCGGTAACTTCGGCCCCTTGGCCAGGGTCGCGTACAGAATCATCGCGTTGGGCCGCGCCACCAGCATGCCCGTGGGCTCGCCATTGGCATCGCGCACAATTTCCCCACCCGGCGGGTTCGGCGTGTTGCGGGTGTAACCGGCGACCCGCAGCGCGGCGCGGTTGAGCAAGGCGCGGTCGTACAGGTGCAGGACGAACACCGGGGTATCGGGCGCGGCCTGGTTCAGCTCCTCGAGCGTCGGCAGGCGCTTTTCGGCGAACTGGAATTCGTTCCAGCCCCCGACCACCCGCACCCACTGCGGCGTGGGTGTGCGGTCGGCCTGATCCTTGAGCATGCGCAGCGCATCGGCCAGTGAAGGCACGCCTTCCCAGCGCAGCTCAAGGTTGTAGTTCAGGCCGCCACGGATCAGGTGCAAGTGCGAGTCGTTGAGGCCGGGGATCACGCAGCGACCCTTGAGGTCGATCACTTGCGTGCCGGAACCGCGCAAGGCCATGGCCTCGGCATCGCTGCCGACCGCGACGAAGCGGCCCTCGCTGATGGCGACCGCAGTGGCGCGTGGGTTCTCACGGTCGACGGTATGAAATTGACCATTGAACAGAATCAGATCGGCGTTCATCGCGTTTCCTTGGGCGCAGTGGAAGAAGACAGCCAGGGCGCGAACAGACGCGTCGCCATCGGCATGAACAGGTACACCACCGACAGCACGATGGTCAGGGTAATCAGGAATGTCGCAACCACGTAGTTGGACAGCACCGCGTTGAGTTGCAACAACGGGCCCCAGAGCAGCGGCACCAGCAGGGTGTGAGGCAGAATCACCAACAGCGTCACTACGGCCTGCTTCCAGCGCGGCGGTGGCGCAACCGACTCCACCTGCGGGGCGAACCAGAACTCGTTGACCGGGTTGACTTCGGTCTGGTCGCCGTCGGCCAGCATCGGCGTGGCGTCGTTAACCAGCGCCCGGCGTTGCGGCGAATCGAGCCAGCGCTGCATCGCAGAGGTGGAGCAAAACCGCAGGACGCAGGTGTACATATCCAGGCCCGCGTTCTTGCCGCGCATCACATCCACGCCCAAGTGCCCCTCCTGCTGCCCGGCGACACTGACAATGTTGCGCAGCCAGGCTTCGTAGGGCACTTCAAAACCGGCCTTGACCCGGTGTTTGATAACCAGGGTCACGACCTCCTCGAAGGGCGAGTCGAGCACGTTGGAATCAGGCATGGTGGCGGGCTCCGGCGAGACAATATTGGATTGGATAATGCCGGGGCGAGGAAGGAAAAAATTGAATGTACGTGCTGTTTTTGCGATGTACCCCGAATAGATCCCTATAGGAGCTGGCTTGCCAGCGAAGGCGGTTTTACATTCAACAATGTGTCTGACTGACACACGGCCATCGCTGGCAAGCCAGCTCCTTGGGGGTTGGTACATCCGCGAAAAGACAGGTTGGCGGGCAAGCCGCCACGATCAAGCCGGGATCGACAGCGGCTCCGACATGAACTGGCTGATCCGCGACCGCAACCAGCGCTCCGCCGGATCATTGTCATGTACCCCACTCCATGCCATCGACAACTGCGCCGCGGCAATCTCGAATGGCGGATCCTCAGCCCGCAAGCCACACCCTTCCACCAGCGCACACGCCGCATAATCGGGCACCGTGGCAATCATCTCGGTCCCGGCGAGCAACGCACGCAATCCACTGAACTGCGGAACCCCCAGCACCACCCGGCGAGTCCGGCCAATCTTCGCCAGGTCCAGATCGATATTGCCACTCAGGTCCCCGGAAAACGACACCATCGCATGGGGACGCGCACAGTACTCATCCAGGGTCAGCGTCCCCGGACGCTTGTCACCGCGCAGCACCTTGCAGGGAATATCACGCAGTTTCTTGCGCTTGGCATTGGCCGGCAGGTCGGTGGTGTAGCTGACGCCCACGGAGATTTCCCCCGACGCCAGCAACGCCGGCATCAGCAGGTAATTGGCCCGGCGCACGACCACGACAATGCCCGGTGCTTCCTCCTGCAACTGGCGCAGCAGCGGCGGAAACAAACCGAACTCGGCATCGTCCGACAGGCCAATGCGAAAGACATCGCAACTGGTCGCCGGATCAAACTCCTTGGCGCGACTGACCGCGCCGGAAATGGTGTCCATCGCCGGTTGCAGTTCCTTGAGAATCGCCAGCGCCCGCGCCGTCGGCTCCATGCTTCTACCGTTGCGCAACAGCAACGGGTCGTCGAACAGATCGCGTAACCGCCCCAGGGCTGCACTCACGGCCGGCTGGCCCATGAACAGTTTTTCCGCCACGCGGGTCAGGTTCTTTTCGAACATCAGCGCTTCGAAAATAACCAGCAGGTTCATGTCGACGCGGCGCAGATCGTTACGGTTCATAGGCACGGTTCCCTTGTGTGTTGAGCCAGGCGCGAGAGGGCGATTGTGTCTGACTTTACCCAAGACTGCCCGCCCTGGACGAGGAATTAACAACGTTTAACTCGCAAGCCAGAGCCTTGGGGTTCAAGAATGAATCCTACCGACACGGACATTCGCCATGGCTTATTTACAGCAAAGCACCGCCCGCGCGACAGTCGCCCGAACCCAGGTAAAAAGCGCCAGCGGCCTCAGTGCCCAGCGCGAACGGCTGGTGAAACGCCTGATCCTCGATCGCCTCGGCGAAACCCTGCAAGTGAGCGAACTGGCCCAGGCCTGTTCGTTGTCACGCAGTCATTTCTCCCGCGCATTCAAATGCAGCACCGGCTGTTCGCCCCAGGAATGGATTCGCCAGCAACGCATCGCCCGGGCCAAGCACCTGATCCAGCACACGGACCTGAGCCTGACGCAAATCAGCCTCGAATGCGGTTTCTGCGACCAGGCGCACTTCTGCCACATGTTCACCCGCAGCGAGGGCATCAACCCGTTCGCCTGGCGTTGCCGGGTCGTACGCGCCCTTCCCACTTCACCTGCCTGCGGGCAACGCCATTGACCGCTGTAATGACGGACGCATTGCGCGCCGGCAAAAAACTGAGGAATATGCTCCAGAAGTGCGTTCCAGACGCATTCACCCAGGAGCACCCCGTTGACCCTTGCCCCCGAACAGGCTGTGCATTTCGGCCCCTACAGGATCTACCCTGGACGACGTCTGGCGATGGAATCCGACCGCCCCCTGCGCCTTGGCCGACGCGCCATGGACATCCTGTTGATCCTGCTCGAACACGCCGGGAAGGTCGTCAGCAAGCAACAGCTGATGACTCAAGTCTGGCCCGATAGCGTGGTGGAAGAGATCAACCTGCGGGTGCACATGGCAGCCCTGCGCAAAGCCCTCGGCGACGGCCAGGCCGGTCAGCGCTACATCGTCACCGTGGCCCAGCGCGGCTACAGCTTTGTCGCGCCGTGCGCGCTGGAGCACATCGAACACCGTCCGCAACATGACGTCGTTGAGTCCAGCGGCCATAACCTGCCCTTGCGCCGCGCCCGCCTGATCGGCCGCCAGGTGCTGGTCGACCGTCTGGTGGCGCAACTGCCGCGCCAGCGCTTCATCACCCTCGTCGGTCCCGGCGGCATCGGCAAGACCAGCGTCGCCCTGCGCGTTGCCGAGCAACTGATCGGCCGCTACCGCGACGGCATCCGCCTGCTGGACCTGACACCGATCAACGAACCTTCGATGATCAGCGCTCATCTGGCGACATTACTGGGATTGTCCCTGCACGACAGCGAACCGATGAACAGCCTCGCCACGTTCCTGCGCGAACGGCATATGTTGCTGGTCATCGACAACTGCGAACACCTGATCGACAGCGTCGCACTGCTCTGTGAAAGCCTGCTGCGTGGCGCGCCGCAGGTGCATATCCTGGCCACCAGCCGCGAGAGCCTGCGTGCCGAGGGCGAATTCGTCCAGCGCCTGGAACCGCTGGACTGCCCCCCGCCCGTTGCCGTGCCGGACCGCGCGCAGGCCCTTGGTTTTTCCGCATTGCAGCTGTTCGTCGAGCGGGCCATGGCCAACCACGACAGCTTTGAACTGACCGATGCCGAACTGCCACTGGCCATCGATATCTGTCGCCGCCTGGACGGCATTCCACTGGCCCTCGAACTGGCCGCCGCGCAAGTCGCCAACCTTGGCCTCAGCGGCCTGCTGGCGCAGTTGCAAGAAAGTTTTCGCCTGCTCACCCACAGCAGCCAGACCAACCTGGGCCGGCACCAGACCCTGCGCACGACGCTGGACTGGAGCTTCAACCTGCTCAATGCCTGCGAACAAACCTGCCTGCGTCGACTGGGCATCTTCCGCGGTGGCTTTACCCTGGAGTCGGCAGCGGCGGTGATCGTGGGCGAACACATCGAACCGCGCGAGGTGTTTGGCTCGATCACGCAACTGGTGGCCAAGTCGCTGCTGAGCGTGGACGTCGGTGATGAAGAGGTGTTCTACCGCCTGCTCGACACCACCCGCAGCTATGCCCTGGAAAAACTCGAGCAGAGCGCTGAACTGCCCGAGACCCGCAAACGTCATGCCGAGCGATGCCTGACCCTGATGCAGCAGGCGCAGGACGACTGGGAGCATATCCCCACCGGGCTGTGGATCGAGCGTTATGCCCGCAGTCTGGAAGACATCCGCGCGGCGCTCGACTGGGGGCTGTCTGCACCGGGGCCACATGCACTGGCAATCCGCCTGACCGCGACGTCCACGCCGCTGTGGCAGGAACTGTCACTGCTCAACGAGTACGGTGGTTATGTGCGCAAGGCCCTGGCGCTGCTCGACGCCGCGCCCGAGGTCTGCCCGCGGCTGGAAATGCAGCTGAAACTGGCGCTGGGCAGCACCTGTTACCACGCCCAGGGCGGCACTGGCGAAACCGTAGAAGCCTTCGTCAGCGCCCGGGCCTTGGCCAGGCGCTGCAACGACGTGGCCGGACAACTGCGCGCCGTCTCCGGGCACCTGGCGGTCAACCTCAGTTGCGGCCACTATCAAGCGGCCCTGGAACAGAGCGAGCAATTCGACCGCCTGGGCTTGCACGGTGACCCGATGCTGTCCCTGAGCACCCATCGCCTGCGGGTGCTGGCCCTGCACTTTGCCGGCGACCAGCAGCGGGCACGGATGAACGCCGAAGAGGTGATCCAGCGCATGGCCCACAGCGGTCATCTCAACCGCTTCACCCATGGATTTGGCGTGCAATACGACCAGAGCGTCGCCGCCCTGACCATCCTCGCCCGCATTCGCTGGATACAGGGCCAACCGGAGCAAGCCTGGCACACAGCGCGGCAGGCGCTGGACATTGCGCTGCAGATCAACCACGGCACGTCCATTTGCTACACCCTGGCACTGGCCGGCTGCCCGATCGCCCATTACAACGGCGACAGCCGAACCGCTCGCGAATGCTTGCACCTGCTGCTGGAACAGGCGCAGAAACACTCGGTGCTGCTGTTCTACACCTGGGCTCGACACTATGCCTTGGTCATCGACGGTGCCCAAGGCAATGCGTTACCTGGGCCGGCTGTGGGTTTGATCAAGGAAATCATGGTCACCCTCGACAGCAGCCTGGTCGATGACGATTTGCTGCAACGCGCCGAGACCGGTGCAGCGGGCTGGAGCACCGCGCAGATTCTGCGGGCCAGGGCCGAGGCGCTGCTGATCGCCGATTGCCCGGTGCAAGACGCTGCCGCCGAGACCTTGCTGGACAAGGCGCTTAACGTGGCAAAAACCCAGGGTGCCCTGGCGTGGGAGCTGCGCAGTGCCACCTCGCTGGCGCGGCTTTGGCAGCGCCAGGGCCGCGACCGGCAAGCCCGGGAGCTGCTGTCGCTGATCTACCAGCGGTTTACCGAAGGCCATGCCACTCCGGACCTGGTCGCTGCGCAACGCTTACTCGGCGAACTCCAGGGCCATGTACCGGCTTGATGGCCGGCGCAGATGACTCACATAGCCGGCGTAGCGCATTTCGAAGGTGCGCAAGGCCCCGCTCTGTTCGAGCTTATCCAGGGCATAGCAACGGGTGGTATTGAGAAAACGGTAGCGTGTCACGCCGTGGACTTGCTCCAGCGACAGCAGCGATTTGAGCGCCAGGCTTTCCATCACGTTGCCCAGACTGGAGGGCGGCAGCGTCGCACAACTGATCACGTCCATCGCCGCATCCAGGGAGAACGCCGTTTTGAACACCGCCAGGCGCTGCAACGCGATTTGCTCCATTGGGGGCAGGCGCTCATAGCTCCAGTCCAGGGCCGCCTTCAGGGTCTGGTGCCGCGGGACTGCCGTGCGCCGGCCCTGGGTCAGCATCTGAAAACAGTTATCCAGTTGCGCTTGCAGCCCCACCAGCGCCAGCGCATCGATCTGCGCCGCTGCCAGTTCAATGGCCAAGGGCAAACCATCGAGTCGCCGACAGATTTCGCGCACGGCCTTGAGGTCCTGCTCGCGCAGGGCAAATCCCTGCTGGCGGGCTCGGGCACGGCTGACGAACAACTGCACGGCCGAATAACCCATGACTTCATCGAGACTGCGCAACGCCGACATCGGTGGCACCAGCAGCGGCGGCAATGGCAAGAGTTCTTCGCCGGCAGCCAGCAGCGGCTCACGGCTGGTGACGAGGATCGACAGGCGGGGTGCCGAAATCAACAGCTGCTCGACCAGTGCCCGGCAGCTTTCAAGCAGGTGCTCGCAGTTGTCGAGGACCAGCAACCCATGCCACTGTCCCAGCGCGTCCAGGTTCGTTCCAACGTCCAGTTCCAACGTGTGAATCAGGTGATCGACCACCTGCGCCGGGTCATCGATCATCGCCAGATCCACCCGCCACACGCCATCGCGAAAATGCTGCAACAGCAATTCGGCGGCACGCAGCGCAACGGTGGTCTTGCCAATGCCACAGGGGCCGACCAGGGTGATGCAACGGCGCTGCGGCAACTGCCGCACCAGGCTGCCAACCACAGCATCGCGACCGGTAACGGGCGTGAGTCGTGCCGGCAGGTTGTGTGGGGGTGTCGCAAAGGGGTCGATGGCCAAAGGCGCGACCTCCATCGCCTGGCGCACCGACGCGACAAAACTGTAGCCACGCTCGGGAATATTGACGATGTAGCGGTGCCCGTCCTGTCCGTCACGAAAGGCCCGACGCAGGGCCGCAATGTGCACGCGCAGGTTGATTTCCTCGACCACCGTTCTCGGCCAGACCTGGGCTATCAGCGCTTCTTTGCTGACCACCGAGCCCGCGTGCTCGACCAGCACCTGCAGGATATCCAGCGCGCGCCCGCCCAGGCGTAGAGGTTGATCACCCTCAAGGACCAGGCGTTGATTGAGGTGCAACGCGTAGGGGCCGAAGTGCAGCACGGGGTCGCTGGTTATATTTCTGAGGCTATTCATGCGTCTTCACCCGCTGGAAACCTGCTCGGCACACGAGTCCATCCAGGCTCCGTACCTTCCTTGCAATGAGTTCAGCGGTATCTTGGCAGGCCCCGATGACGGTTCAACCGCCACGGGGGGAGCGTCACGGCCATCAGGGTGCGCACAACGGACAAAGGCGCTAGCTGAACTGCTCGCGGTACTGGGTCGGGGTCAGGCCGAGCTTTTCACTGAACAGGAAGCGCATGTGCCGCACGCTGCCGAAACCACTTTTGAAGGCGACGGTCTTGAGCGGCAGGTCAGCGGTCTCCAACAGGTTCCTGGCGCAGTCGATACGTGCGCTTTGCAGAAATTCCATGGGCGTCATATTCACTTCCCGGGCGAAGACCCTGGCGAAATGGCGCGCACTCATGTTGGCCAGACCGGCCATGCGTTCGATGCTGAAGGCTTCGTCCAGGTGCTCGAGCACATGGTTCTGCACCCGGGTGATCGGCGTCTCATGGGGGGCCACTGCCGCCATCAGCGGGCTGAACTGCGCCTGGCCGCCCTGGCGTTTCATGACCACCAACAACACCTTGGCCACGTCCTGGGCGACTTTCTTGCCATGGTCTTCGGCGACCACGGCCAGTGCCAGGTCAATGCCGGCGGTGACGCCCCCGGACGTGATGAGGTTGCGGTCCTGGACGTAAATCTGATCGGTCTCGACCGTCACCCCGGGGAATGCCTTGATCATCCGTTCGGTGTAATGCCAGTGGGTGGTCACGCGATAGCCGTCGAGCAAACCGGCGTGCCCCAGCACAAACGCCCCGGTGCAGATCGAACCAAAGGTCCTGGATCGACTCACGTTGTGCTTGAGCCATTGAAGCAAGCGCGGATGTTTTTCGTTGTAGGCACCGGGGCCACCGGGTACCAGCAGCAAATCATAGCCGTCACAGGCCTGCTCGACCGGCATGTCCGCCTGCACCCTCACGCCATTGGACGCGCGCAATGCGCCGGGTTCGGTGCCAAGGGTCGTCAGCACATAGTGGTCGTCGGGCTTGAGGTAACGATTGGCGATGGAAAACACCTCCATCGGCCCGGCCATGTCGAGCAGGAGAAAGTCGGGGAACAGCACCATTGCCACGGTTTTCATGGGTTCAAGATCACTGGATCAAAAAAAGGGATACATACACGGTCTCACTGCGGGAGCGGGCTTGCTCGCGAATGCAATATTACATTCAACAATGTTGGTGATTGACATACCACCTTCGCGAGCAAGCGCGCACCCACAGGATACCGCGCCTACACGCACATCACTGTCAACTTCAAAGAGACAGTATTTCAATTTTCATCTACTTATTGCATCCACTGGTAAACATTAACCTTCTCCTCACTCGGACGAATCACCGTCCCCACAGGAGATTTCATCATGCTGACTCTTCGCAAAGCATCGGATCGTGGCCTGGCCAATCACGGCTGGCTGAAGTCGTTCCATACCTTTTCCTTCGCCAGCTATCGCAACCCCAAAGAACAGGGTTTTTCCGATCTGCTGGTGATCAACGATGACCGCGTGGCCGCCGGTAAAGGCTTCGGCCAGCACCCGCACCGCGACATGGAGATTTTCTCCTACGTACTTGAAGGCGCGCTGGAACACAAGGACACCCTGGGCACCGGCTCGGTGATCCGCCCTGGCGATGTGCAGTTGATGAGCGCCGGCAGCGGTGTGGCGCACAGCGAGTTCAACCATTCGGACTCACGGCCCGTGCACTTCCTGCAAATCTGGATCGTCCCGGATGTCAGTGGCGCCAAGCCCCGTTATCAGCAAGAACATTTCAGTACGCAAAAGAAACGCGGTCGCCTGCAATTGATCATCTCTCCCGACGGCGCCCAGGGTTCGCTGAAGGTGCGCCAGGACGCGCGGGTATTCGCCGGCCTGATCGATGGCAAGGAAAGTGCCACGCTGGAACTGGCCACCGATCGATATGCGTATGTGCATGTGGCTCGCGGTCGCGTCGAACTGAACGGCGTGCCACTGCAGGAAGGCGACGGTGTGCGAGTTCGCGAGGAGCAGTTGCTGACCTTGAGCAACGGCGTGGATGCCGAGGTGCTGGTGTTCGATCTGCGTGCGAACGAGTTGCCAGAATTGCCATAACCCTGTGGGAGCGAGCCTGCTCGCGAAGAACGCAAGGACAACGCGGTTTTCCAGGGCGCACGCGTTATCGTTGACGTTCATCGCGAGCAGGCTCGCTCCCACAAAACCCTTCGACAATCTCGTCAATCACCACACGGACCCTCGCCGTATGTCGAAGGTCCGCGTGGGTCACCAACCACACGTCATACGGCAACGGCCGGGTACGCTCCGGCCACAGTCGGACCAGCCCATCCCTCTCCCCCACGTACACCGGGATTTCCCCGATCCCGATTCCCGCGGCAATGGAACGCCGCACCAGCAGGCTGGAACTCAGGCTCGCGACAATCCGTCCGCGCCCCATGGGTTCACTGACCAGGGTCATGTCCTTGCAAGCCTGAAAATACGGCTGATACACCACCAGATCGTGCCCCTCGAACGCCGATCCCGGCTCGGGAACGCCGTGGGCATCGACGTAGGCTTGCGAGGCGAACAGGCCCACTGGCCACCGGGCGATGCGCCGGGCGATCAGGTCCGGGTTTTCCGGCCGGGTATTACGCACGGCGATGTCGGCTTCGCGCTTGGCCAGGCTGAGGATTTGCGTCGAGGCGTCCAGTTGCACCCGCACGTCGGGGTGACGTTGATGCAACCGCGCGACGGCCGGGATCAGGAAGTCGATGGCCAGCGAGTCGGTGGTGGTAACCCGCACGGTGCCCGTCAGCCGATCATCGAGGCCCTGGATGCGGCGCTGCAGTTCCAGCGCCGAATGCTCCATTTTCTCGATGGCGCGCATCGCTGCTTCGCCCACCGCGGTCAATGCATAACCCTCGGAGGTGCGCAGGAACAGCGTTGCGCTCAAAGACTTTTCCAGCGCCGCGATTCGCCGGCCGACCGTGGCCTGGTCGACCCCCAGCACCCGCGCAGCGCCACGCAAGGTCGATTCGCGGCAGACCGCCAGGAATACCCGTGCGTCATCCCAGTTCATAGGCTTCTCCTTTACGATGCATTTATGCATCACTGTAGCGTGAAATCGCTGCACTTACGCTTCAAAAAAGCTGGTTATGCTGGACATCAGTGCAAACCTACAGGACATCACCCATGCCCAGTGCAGCGGATTCCCCCGGCACACCACGCAGCGCCATCTGGCTGCCCATATTCGCCGGTCTCAGTGCCAGCCTGGTCAGTATCGGCCTCGCGCGTTTCGCCTATACACCGTTGATTCCCGCGCTGATCCAGGCCCATTGGTTTTCCGCCAGCGACGTGGTGTACCTCGGCGCCGCCAACCTGGTGGGCTACCTGATCGGTGCGCTGATCGGCCACCCGTTGGCGCGGCGCTCGTCCAACAGAACCGCGCTGCGCCTGATGATGCTGGCGGTCACACTGTCGTTTTTTGCCTGTGCATTCCCATTGTCGGTGAGCTGGTTTTTCGGCTGGCGTTTGCTCTCGGGCGTCGCCGGCGGCGCGATCATGGTGCTGGTGGCCGCGACGGTGTTGCCGCACGTGCCGGCCTCGCGCAAAGGCCTGGCCAGTGGCGCGATCTTTCTCGGCATCGGGCTGGGCATTGCCGGATCGGGAACGATCGTCCCGCCGTTGTTGAGCCTGGGCCTGCAACAAACCTGGTTGGGCCTCGGCTTGCTGGCACTGCTACTGACCGCCATCAGCTGGTTTGGCTGGCCGTCAGCGGCACCACAGGCCACGACGACAGCGACGGCCGATGCCGCGTCGACCCGCACCCACCCGGGCGTTTACTTGCTGTTTGCCCAATACGCACTTATGGCGGCGGGGCTGGTGCCGGCCATGGTATTCCTGGTCGATTACGTGGCTCGCGGCCTCGGGGCCGGGCCACATGTCGGCGCGCTGATCTGGGTGATGTACGGCCTGGGCGCGATTGTCGGGCCGGTGAGCTATGGTTTTCTCGCGGATCATCTGGGGGCGAAGCCGAGTATTCGCCTGGTGCTGGTCATACAGGCGATCGCTGTGGCGCTGCTGTCGATCTCCAGTTCCTTCACGGTATTGGCCCTGCTCGCGCTGATCCTCGGTTCGTTCCCCCCGGGCATCGTGCCGCTGGCATTGGCGCGGGTTCACGAACTGGTTCCCGAGCATCATCATCAACAGGTGGTCTGGAGCCGCGCCACCGTATCGTTTGCCACCTTCCAGGCCATTTCCGGGTTCGCTTATTCCGCCCTGTTCAATGCCAGCGGCGGCCATCATGGGTTGATGTTCGTGATTGCGGCGGGAGCGATTGTCGTGGCGTTGTTGCTGGAGTTGGCCACGCGATTATTGAATCGACCTGTGCAGCGTGTTCAGGCCAATTGCCCATGAAGATCTTTTGATTCTCCACACAGGTATATGAAATGAATTTGCCCAAAGACATGACCCTGATTGAAATCACCCGACCCGGTGGCCCTGAAGTCCTGCAACCGCGCCAGGTGCCCTTGCCCAAGGCGGGCGACGATGAAGTGCTGATCCGCGTGCACGCCGCCGGGGTCAATCGTCCCGATGTGATTCAACGCGCCGGCAAGTACCCGATGAAGCCCGGCATGAACCCGAACCCCGGGCTGGAAGTGGCCGGTGAAGTGGTCGCCGTGGGTGCAGGTGTCAGCGCTTTCATCGTCGGCGACAAGGTCTGCGCGCTGACCAATGGCGGCGGTTATGCGCAGTATTGCGCGGTCCCGGCCAGCCAGGCGCTGCCGATTCCCGAAGGCATGGACTGGGTGCAAGCGGCGGCGATCCCGGAAACTTTCTTCACGGTGTGGGCCAACCTGTTCGACATGCGCGGCGCCAGCAAAGGCCAGCGCGCGCTGATTCACGGCGGCACCAGTGGCATCGGCACCACCGCCTTGATGTTGTGCCGCGAATTCGGCGTCAAGGCATTCGCCACGGCGGGCAGCGAAGAAAAGTGCGCGGTGATCCGCCAACTGGGGGCCGAAGCGATCAACTATCGCGATCAGGACTTTGTCCAGGTCATCCAGGAAAAAACCGCCGGCAAGGGCGTCAATGTCATCCTCGACATCATGGGCGGTTCATACCTGAACCAGAACATCGCGGCATTGGGCATGGAAGGCCGACTGGTCATGCTGGGTTTTCTCGGCGGCGCCGTCGGCAAGGACGTCGACCTGCTGGCGATCATGGGCAAACGCGCGACGGTCACCGGTTCGCTGCTGCGTCCGCGCACCCGGGAAGAAAAAGCCTCGATCGCCGAACAATTGCGCGAATACGTATGGCCCGTGCTCGCGGCCGGGCGTTGCCTGCCGATGATCGACAAGGTATATGCGCTCACCGAGGCGGCGCAGGCCCATGCGCGGATGGAAGCTGGCGATCATATCGGCAAGATCGTGCTGCGCGTTGACTGAAAGCAACGCAAGACCCTGTGGGAGCGGGCTTGCTCGCGAAGGCGGTGTGTCAGTCAGCATTCGTGAGACTGATGCGAAATGGCGCTCCACTTGACCACCCGTTTGCGTTCGACCTGACCAGTCACTTGCATTCGCTCTGACCAACCATTACATCGGATTTGACCAGCACGCGTTGTAACCATGATCGGCAGAGAACGGCCAAAAGCAGTCAGTGCACGGAGCAATGGCAAATGAGCAGCTATGCTTGATCTGTTGCCAGTCTCTGCTAGCAACATCGTGGAAGGAGGCGTTTGAGATGCAACTCATCACGCTGAAAATCGAAAAGCCGGATGATACGAATTTCATTTTGGGTCAGACGCACTTCATCAAGTCCGTCGAGGACATCCACGAAGCGTTGGTAAATGCCGTGCCAGGTATCCAGTTTGGCGTGGCCTTTTGTGAAGCCTCTGGCAAATGCCTGGTTCGATGGTCTGGCACCGATACCCTGATGATTGAACTTGCACAGAAAAATGCCAAAGCCATCGCCGCAGGCCATAGCTTCATCATTTTCCTGGGCGACGGTTTTTATCCGCTGAATGTGTTGAACACCATCAAAATGGTTCCAGAGGTGTGCCGTATTTTTTGTGCGACAGCCAATCCGACTGAAGTGGTTCTCGCCGAGACGGAACAAGGGCGAGCAATCCTGGGCGTAGTGGATGGCTTCTGTGCCAATGACATTGAAGTCGACGACGACATCTTGTGGCGCAAGAACCTGTTGCGGCAGATTGGCTACAAGCTGTGAATTGCACTCGGCCAAGACCACTCAATGAAGTGAAACAAGCCTCATTCCGGCAGAGTAGCGACCATCCATCGATGGTCGCCTCCCCCTACTACTGATGCGCTTTAACCGGTCCCTGATAATAAGGCAGCCTGTCAACCCTTGGTGTATAGGAGCCGGTGGCCACACAGCGCTGGACATGCGCGGCGATCTCATCCATCCGTGCAAACCAGACATCACCTTTGGCCATCATGTATTCGATCAACTTCGACACTTCATGCCAGCGTGACAAACGACCGGAAAGGAACGGATGCCAGACGGGAACGAAGAGCGCGCCATACTCCCAGGCAGCATCGAACTCGGCCTTGAAAACCTCGACGGCGCGTTGCGGCGACTGAATCGGCATCTGGAAATCAAGGTCGATGCTGTGCATGTACTGAGGCCAGTCATCCAGCGCCCAGCTGGATGGAAGCTCCACCAGCTCTCCCGCCCCGGTGCGCAACAGATAAGGCACATCATCCCCCATCAAAGAGGCGTCATAACTGAAGCCTCGCTCGATCAACAAGTCAGCCGAGTGCTCTGACATATTGTAGAGGGGAGCCCGCCAGCCCCGCGGTGCCTGGCCGGTGAATCGCTTGATGGTGTCGCAACCGCGATCGAGCCAATAAGCCTCTTCTTCCCGGGTCAGCTCGTTTGGATGCTCATGTATGTAGCCGTGATGGGCAATTTCGTGCCCTCCTTCGACGATCGCTTCAATGGCCTGTGGGTATTGTTCGATGCACCAGGCCGGTATGAAAAACGTTTGTTTGATCTCGAAACGTCGCCAGGTTTCCAGAATCCTCGGAATCGCCACTTTGGGTCCATAGTGCAGCATCGAAATACTGGCGACTCGTGTCGCGGAATCCTTGGGGTGCGCCACATGCAGGATGCTGTCTGCATCCATATCAAAGGTAAAGGCGACGGCGCAGCGAGCGCCGTTTGGCCAGACAATCGGATTTTCAATCATGCTTAATCACCAGTGGATACTGAACGTTATCGAATCACCAACAACAACAATCCAGCCCCTATCAATACTCGTGATCAATCAACCAGTTGGAATAATGCGTGAGTCCTTTTTCAAGTGACCATCGCGCTCGATACCCCAGCTCCCGCTCGGCTGCACTTAGATCCCATTCCCCATGGCGATCGAGATGCCAATAACCGTCGCCAACTTCGATGCGCGCATCAGGAATTATTTTCCTGATGATTTCAACGGCTTGATGCAGCGTCCAGGAGCGGTCACCGGCAATGTTAAATACACCGCCTTTCAGATCTCTGGTTTCAGTCGCCATCAGTACTGCCCGCACGACGTCTTCGACATGGATGTAGTGGAACCGATGATCTCCGCCCGAAGGCAAGGTAAAAGCTTCACCACGATGGACGGTTTTAAGTATATCCCTGAGCACTTGCGGCATCTTATTTTCCGGGCCATACACTTCCGCAATTCGCAGTGAAATCACCTCCATACCATAAAGATCATTGTAGACTCGGCCAAAGTGCTCGGTGGCAATCTTGGTTACACCATAGGGTGTCGTTGGGTAAGTAGGTGTCTGCTCATTAATCGCACCCTCGAAATGGCCATACACCGTTTCCGAAGAAAAGTTTACCAACTTTTTGATGCCCGCCAATCGCATTGCTTCAAGCAAATGGATGGTGCCATCGATATTCGCCGTTACCGTCGTAATGGGCAGGTCTATGGACAAGTCGGGATGTGACATGGCCGCTGTGTGAATGACACGATCAACGCCATATTCCTGGATGGTTCTGACAATCCTCGGTATGTCGAATAACTCTCCCTGCACAGGGGTCATGAATTCAGACTTGGCTTCGGAGTAGTCACGATTGTAACTCACCACCTTGACGCCTTGTTCGCTGAGCTTTTTCGTCAGGTATCTGCCAACATAGCCCAAACCACCGGTAATCATTACAGCGCTCATTTTGTATCCTTCTTGTTATTAGCAGAATAAGAGCCACATATTCGACGGGTAAATTCATGACTCGCTAAAGTTAAAACATCGAGACGAGACATCCAACTAGATTGCAGCACCGCCATTGGGGCTGATGATCTGGCCAACCATGTAATCACCCGCGGGCCCGGCCAGGGCTTCGACCATGGCCGCGATTTCATCCGGTTTGCCGAAGCGCCTCAATGGAAGGGTCGCGCGGGTCTCATCGTTGTATTCGATGGTGTCGTTGATCAGCATGTCTGTTTCGATCGGCCCCGGCGCCACCGAATTGACCAATACACCTTTGGGGGCCACTTCCTTGGCAACCGCTTTTGTCAGCGCGATCACCCCGCCCTTGGAAGCGCAGTACGCGGCGTAGGTGGGAAATCCAATCAGCCCCAGCTCGGAGCTGATGTTGATAATCCGCCCTTGACCGCGAGCGAGCATGCCCGGCAACACGGCCTGCATACAGGCCCAGGTACCCCCGAGATTGATGCTGATCATCTGCTCCCACTGCGCCCAGGTCGTTTGCTCTACTGTCGCCGACACCAGTCTCCCGGCATTGTTGACGAGGATATCGACCCTTCCATAGCGACTCTGCGCCTCGCGGATGATTCCGGCCGCGGCTTCGGGATTACTGATATCCGCTTGAACGGTGAACCCGTCGCCACCGTTGTCTTCGGCAATTCGTATTACTGCGTCCAGTTGATCTTTGTTGTCGAAGTAATTGAGGACCAGATGATCGCCACTTGCAGCAAAACGCTTGGCGATTGCCAGCCCGATGCCCTTTCCAGCGCCAGTGATAACGACAACACGTTTCATAAGTTCTCCGATGATTTAAATGAACGCCGCGCGTGCAAATCAGGACGCTTTAACTTTGGAAAGTACGGGTTTCCTGGAGACACGCGATTGCCACACCAGAATCAGTGCGCCAGACAGTATCGTCAGCGCGCCGAGATACCAGGCTGTGTATTGATCCTCTGGTGAAACCGGATTTGCTCCGGCGGTATAACCGATGTATCCCAGAACCAGAATGGCCAGAGCCGCAGGGATCGACAGTGCCAACGCGATGCCGAAACGCTGACGTCGGAAAGTCATGACAATAAAGGCTGCAATAGCGGCCATGTAGGACATCACCAACGTGATAGTCACGACGTCGTAGTACCAGACAATCTTGTCCAACGGTTTCCACCAGAGCAGAGCAATGGCGACGGCCGAGACAATAACGCTGGCAAGCCATGGCGACTTTGTTTTATTTACAGCGCTGAGTGCCAGCGGCAGATGCCCTTCTTCACTCATTCGATAGAGCGTACGCGCAGCCGCACTCGAAGAGATTTGCAAACCGGCACATGCCGAAGTGATCACGACGAACAATGCAATCCAGGCCATGGTCGGTGGCAAGTAGACGTTGGCGACAGCGGCGATTGGCCCACCGTTGCCATCCTCGATAATTGCCGCCAGTTTCTCCACGGGCACGGCGTACTGCCAGCCGATAGCCGCGAGGGTGTAAATGACAAAGGCGCTAGTCAGAACGAGCAACATGGAGCGTTGCACGGTTCGAACGGGAATACGCGACTCTTCGATGTAGTTGATCGCCGAATCGAAGTTGGCGAGCATCCAGACACCGAACAGCACCCCTGGCCCGATTGCCGACCATCCATCCGCCCCTTGCGGCGTATACATGGACAGAACCGACAGGTCCGGAACCTGAGGGTCGATGATGCCCATCAACCCGAGCCCGGCGACGACGGCGATCTCGAAAATCAGGAAGATACTGGCGATTTTCGCTGTGGCATTGACGCCGTTGCAGGAAATGGCCAGGAAGATCAGCACCATACCCGTCCCGATCAATTTGGCGTTAAGCGCACCCGCCAGGGCTGGAAAAAGCGCCTGGATGTATTCGGTTCCGATGATTGCGCACATGGCCATCACTGCCGTGCAGGCAATAGAGTACGCCCAGCCGAGAATGGTCCCGACGCTGGTATGGAGAAATCGCGAGGTGAAGGTAAACACTCCGCCTGCCGACGGTGCCTGGCGAGTGAGGGAGATCATGCAAAAAGCCATGACCAGCATTGGAAAGAAGTACGCAATCAAAATGGCCAGCGGCGCATGGTGGCCCGATATTGAGTAAAGAATCGACATCGAAGAGGCTGCGATCCAGCCTGGCGCATTAAAACCAAGTGCTGAAAACGTCACATCCCTTGTGTTTAGAGTCCCCTTGTTTAGCGCCGTATCAAGTTCACGAACAGTTCCGTCACGGTCATAACCGATGATTTCATAGAAGTTCATTTTTCAGGCTCTGATTAATAGCTATAGAAGATGTTGTTGCGCCAAACCGTCTGAAGTGATTTGAACGCCGCTCTTATTATTCAACTAAGCAAAATGCAGATACTCACAACCCGAACAAACACCAATAGCCTATTCAGGATTGACTTATAGCTTTCTGGTTTTTATCGCCCCCCAGGAAAACCCTCCAGCCAAGAATTTTTTTCAGCCGCCCGCAGTTACTTCGACTGCATAGCTACGCGCGTGACAAGTTGTGGCGTTTAAACCTTTGGATGTGGGTCCAGTATAGAAACAGGCAAAAAAAACCTACCATCAGAAATTTCCGATATTTGGATCTGATTTGGCGAAGTAAGTCCCGGTTAGTAACTTGTGTACTTATCGGCGAGCAGTTCCATGGGGCTTGAACATGCCGTCGGCGGATTGAAACGTTCAACTGCAAGTCGTTAATGGTTAATTTGTGCGTTTTCATGGTTTCTCCCTTAGCCTACCCGACGCTTCTGGCCGATAGTCGTCCTTGGCGAGCGACCGCTTCACGCACGGAGCAAGCCCGCTCCCACAAGGAGGCGTCCTAACGACCGTCGCATTTTCCCCCACTCCACCCGCGCATCTGTTAAAACGCGAGCTTCATGTCCATGCCGGTGAACCAGCCGATGCCCTCTGCCCTGCTCACTCGTCTGCGCCTGCGCTGGCTGCCGCTGCTGTGCATGGCCGCGCTGGTCGTCGGCGTTCCCGTGGGTTGCGGCGCACTCCAGTACAAAGAGCGCGAACTGCTGTTTCGCATCGAACCGGGTACCGCCGGCTGGTATCGCGGCTTGCCCCGGGATGTACAGGAATTCGACATCAAGCCCGCGGACTTCAAGGCCGGGCAAAACCTGCATGCCTGGTGGTGGCCAGCCGCGAGTCGCGATGCGCCATCGATTCTCTACCTGCACGGCGTGCGCTGGAACCTGACCGGCCAGGCTTTTCGCATCGAGCAGTTGCGCGCCATGGGCTATTCGGTGCTGGCGATCGACTACCGGGGTTTTGGCCAGAGCAAAGGTGATCTGCCGTCGGAAGCCAGCGTTTATGAAGACGCCCGAGCGGCTTGGGAGCGTTTCACGGTGATGCAGCCGGACGCCAGCAAGCGCCTGATCTACGGCCACTCCCTGGGTGGCGCGGTGGCCATCGACCTGGCGGCGGACCTGGCCGCCCGGGCGAAAAAGACAAAACACCCGGTTCCGGTGCGCGGGCTGGTGATCGAGTCGACCTTCACTTCCCTGGGCGATGCCGTGGCGCAAGTAGCCGACAACAACCTCCCGGTGAACTGGCTGCCGGTGCGCTGGCTGCTGTCGCAGAAGTTCGACTCCATCGACAAGATCGTCGCCATCGACATGCCGTTGCTGGTGGTCCATGGCCTGGCCGATCAGTTCATGCCGTCGAGGTTCAGTCAGCAGTTGTTCAATGCCGCCAGTGAACCCAAGCGCCTGTTGCTGGTGCCCGGCGGCACCCACAACAACAGCATGAGCCGGGGCGGCAGCCAGTATCGCCAGGCGCTGCAAGGCCTGATGCAGGCCAAGCCGCAAATCGCCAGGCCTATGGTTTCAGCGGATGCCCAGGACTCCTGAGGATTATCGATAGCCCCGTGCCTGCAGGTCGAACAGCTGCGCATAACGCCCGCCCGCCGTGACCAGGGTGTCGTGATCGCCACGTTCAAGGATGGCGCCCTGATCCAGCACGATGATGTGATCGGCGTTGCGCACGCTGGAAAAACGGTGGGAGATCAATAGGGTCATGCGGTTCTGGGTGTGCTGGCTGAAATGCTCGAACACTGCCGCTTCCGCCGCCGGGTCGAGCGCCGAGGTCGGCTCGTCGAGGATCAGGATATCGGCATCGCGGCGCATATAGGCTCGCGACAGGGCGATTTTTTGCCACTGCCCGCCGGACAGCTCCAGCCCACCGGCAAACCAGCGCCCCAGTTGGGTGGCGTAGCCGCGATCAAGTCGCTCGATGAACGGCGCGGCCATGCCTTCGGTGGCGGCGTGCTGCCAACGCTGCTCATCGCTGAACGCCAGCGTGTCGCCCACACCGATGTTCTCGCCGACGGAAAACTGGTAGCGAATGTAGTCCTGGAAAATCACCCCTATGCGCCGACGCAGCGCATCTTCCTCCCAGGCCTGCAGATCGCTGCCGTCGAGCAGGATGCGTCCTTGATCGGGACGGTAGAGCCGGGTCAACAGTTTGATCAGCGTGGTCTTGCCCGAACCGTTCTCCCCCACCAGCGCTAAACTGCGTCCCGGCACCAGGTGCAGGTCGATACCCACCAGCGCGTCGCGACTGGCTCCCGGATAACGGAAGCCGACGTTCTCGAAGCGCAAGCCATCGCCAGGCACCGCACCCACCGTCAGATGGCCAGTGTCGGCGACCACGGGTTCGGCCAGGTATTCATAGAGGCTCGACAGGTAGAGGCCATCCTCATACAGGCCGCTGATGGCGCTCAGGCTGCTGCTCACCGCCGCCTGGCCCTGCTTGAACAACACCAGGTACATGGTCATCTGGCCGAGGCTGATGTTGCCGTGGACGGCATCGACCACCACCCAGGCATAGGCCAGGTAGAACGCCGCGGTGCCCAGCAGGCCGAGGACAAAGCCCCAGCCATCGCGACGCAAGGTCAGCCGCCGGTCCTCGGCATAAAGCCTGGCAAAGGTGTCGCGGTAACGCTGCAACAGCAGCGGCGCGAAACCGAACAGCTTGACCTCCTTGATGTAGCCCTCATGGGAAAGCAACGTCTCGATGTAATTCTGCTGCCGGCTCTCCGGCGCACGCCGGGTAAACAGGCGAAAGGCATCCCCGGAAAAGTGCGCCTCGGCAAAAAACACGGGTAACGCGCCGACCACCAGCAACACCAGCGCCCAGGGCGAAAAATGCACCAGCAACACGCCGAAGCTGATCAGCACGATCAGGTTCTGGATCAGCCCCAGCGACTTCATTACCAGCGCCAACGGCCGGGTCGAGGCTTCGCGCCGAACCCGCACCAGCTTGTCGTAGAACTCCGAATTCTCGAACTGCACCAGCGACAACGTCTGGGCCTTTTCCAGAATCATGGTGTTGACCTTCTGCCCCAGTTGCACCCGCAACAGCGACTGCTGCACCGACAGCGCACGCTGGGCGCCAGACAGCAAGGCCAGCACACCCGCCTCCAGCAGTACATAACGCACCACCGGCCACAAAGGCGCACTGCCCTGCTGCGCATGCAACTGCATGGCAAAGACCACGGCGTCGACAATGCGCTGCCCCAGCCATGCCGCCAAAGCCGGTAGCACACCGGCGACCAGCGTGGCCAACACCAGGCCCAGGAACAATGCGCGCGAGGTGCCCCAGACCAGGAGCAAGGCACGCCGGGACTGGTCGAGCTGCGAAGTGAAGCGAAGAAGGACCGCGGGCATGGCTACCTGTCGCGCCGACGCAGCCATTCAGACTCCTTTTTTGCCGGTGGAGGCCCAGCGGGTGGCCGAGGGCGCCCAATGGCACCAGGAGTTCCCGGTTTGTAACATGGAGGCATTTCTTGAGGCGCTTTACTTGTCATGGTCATCACTCCTTTTGCGTAAACTCGACCCATTGAACGTTTGAAGCATCGATAACGATAATTTCAGCCCCGATTTGGGACTCCTCGCCTTCGCTATCGAGCCAACTCGGGTTTTCGATTACAAACTGCCCTCTCGTGGGCGCGGAAGGCCATTCAACGGGCCAGCCATAGAGTCGCTTGTCATCGAGCAAATGCAGCACGACAAATCTGGGCCTCGACGAAAAAGCACTGTACCACTCGCCAGGATACGAAGTTTGCGTGGTGATTTTCAGCTGCCTGAGTAGCGAGTGAAGCTTGTCGCTACGGGCAACATGGCAGGAAACAAAACCCAACAAAACCGCAATCACCGCTGACCACAAGGTCTCTGACGTCTTGTCCCACGAGCCGACCGAAAAAAACCGCTCCCCTGTAACCATCATCAGCGCTCCCAATCCGACCACCAGCGACTGAATCACGAAGGTAAAAATCAGGGCCTGGACTATTTGTCCAAAGGTGTCTGGTCGCTTGAAAGCTGTCAGGGAATAAAAAATCCAGGCGGCTAAAAATCCTGGAATCAAATACTGGAGAAGCGGAATTACCTCCTTGACCAAATCATCCATGCCAGTTTCCAATCCATTGAAAGCTCCAATTCGGAACAAACAAATACCTCACCTCGACGGGTCATGCCATCGGTTACGAGGACACTGCAGTCACAAGAAATTTCAATATTCAACCTGGCTTTTTTGCATGCAAACAACAGCGAAAATTCACACAAACTCTTAGTCAAAACCCCACATCTACTCCTGAAACCGCGCCCGATACCGCCCCGGACTCTCCCCCGTCCACTTTTTGAAGGCCCGGTGAAACGCACTCGGTTCCTGGAAACCCAGTTGTTCGGCGATATCGCCGATGCTGGCCTGGCTCTCGCGCAACTGTTCGAACGCTACCCCGCGCCGCACTTCGTCCTTGATCTCCTGATAGGAACAGCCTTCACGCTCCAGTTTTCGGCGGAAGGTGCTGGGGCTCAGGTGTTGTTCGAGGGCAAAGGCCTGCAGGGTCGGCCACTCGCTGTAATGGCTGTTGCGCAAGCGCTGATGGACCTGGGACGCCAGGCCGTGCTGGTTGCGGAAGCGGATCACCAACCATTGTGGCGCGGTGCGCAGGAACACTTTGAGCGATGCCAGGTCCTGGACCACCGGCAGTCGCAGGTAGTGACTGGCGAACTCGATTTCGGTGCGCTCGGCGCCAAAGGTCAGGTTCGGCCCCCAGAGCAGACGGTCGTCGCTGAGTGACAGGCGTTCATGGCGGAAGTCCGCGCGGTCGATCGGGATGCGCCGCCCGCCCAGCCAGCACAGCAGGCTGATCATCAACACCAGGAAGGTCTCTTCGCCGAAACGGCTGACGTCCTCGTTAGCGCCCTGGCTTTGCAGGCTGATGATCGCCCGTTTGCCGCGCACGGTCAGGGTGCCGTGAAAATCGCGCAGGAATAGGCTGAAGTTGGCCAGGCACTGGCGCATGGCCTTGTGCAGATCGGGCTCCTGGATCAAGGCCCGGCAAATCAGGGCGAAGCTGCCCGGCGGCATGCCGTGGGAGTCGAGGCCGAAGAATTCGTCGTTGAGCTCGCGGATCTGGATCAGCCACAGCGCTGCAAACGCGCTGGCCGGCACCCGCGCCGAGGGTTGCGCAATCACCGCCGGGTCGATGCCGGCCTGCTCGAGCACCGCTCGAACACGCTGTGGATCGTCCTCCAGCCCGTGGATCATTGCCTGCACGAAGTAGGCGGCCACCGAGTCCTTTTCCCGCATGCGAACGCTTCGCTCCCCATTACCCGAAATGGCAAAAAACATCAGTGCCGTTGAACAGTTTCGGCATAGGACAACCACCCTGCCGGCTCTAGACTCGCGGCAATAGTACGCTTTCGGCCATCAAGGCGGCCAAGGTATCGCAGGGTTTATCGAAAGGACGGCAACATGAATCTGCAAAACATTGGCGTGATCGGCGCCGGCACCATGGGCAACGGCATCGCGCAGGTTTGCGCCCTGGCCGGTTTCAACGTGACCCTGGTGGACATCAGCGAGGGCGCCTTGCAAAAAGCCCTGGCCACCGTCGGCAAGAACCTTGACCGCCAGGTCGCCAAGGAAACCTTGAGCGCCGAGCAGAAAAACGCCGCTCTGGACAAGATCCGCACCAGCACCGACTACAGCAACCTGCGCGACGCGCAAATGGTGATCGAAGCCGCCACCGAGAACCTCGAGCTGAAACTGCGCTTGCTGCAACAGGTTGCCGCGCAGGTGGGTGCCGAGTGCGTGATCGCCTCCAACACTTCGTCGCTGTCGATCACCCAGCTCGCGGCCAGCGTCAGCCAGCCTGAACGCTTCATCGGCCTGCACTTCTTCAACCCGGTGCCGGTGATGGGCCTGATCGAAGTCATTCGCGGCCTGCAAACCAGCGACGCGACGCATGCACTGGCGCTGGACATGGCGACCCGCCTGGGCAAGACCGCGATCACCGCCGGCAACCGCCCGGGGTTTGTGGTCAATCGGATCCTGGTGCCGATGATCAACGAAGCGATCCTGGTGTTCCAGGAAGGCCTGGCCAGTGCCGAGGACATCGACGCCGGCATGCGCCTGGGCTGCAACCAGCCTATCGGCCCGTTGGCCCTGGCGGACCTGATCGGCCTGGATACGCTGCTGGCGATCATGCAAGCCTTCCACGAAGGCTTCAACGACAGCAAATACCGCCCGGCGCCATTGCTCAAGGAAATGGTCGCCGCCGGTTACCTGGGACGCAAGACGGGGCGCGGCTTCCATGCCTATGCCTGAGCGTTGCTCGCGTTTCGCCGAATACCGGGACAAGGTGCTGGAGCTGTTTGCCAGCAAGGGTTTCGGTCAAGTCGGCATGCGTGAGCTCGCGACGTGCCTGGGGCTTTCCCCAGGCTCGCTGTATCACCATTACCCGAGCAAACAGCACCTGCTGCTGGACTTGATCGAAGAGTTCTACGAAGAGCTGCTGGCTACGCTGGGGCGCATCAAGCAACAGGCGCCAGGAAAACGCGACCGGCTCAACAGCCTGATCCGCGCGCACCTGAACCTGCATCGCGACATGCCCTGGCATTATCGCCTGGTGGAACGCGACAGCGACTGCCTGAACGACGAGCAACAGGCACGGGTTCGACAATTGCGCGAGCAGTACGAGCGCCAATTGATGGTGATACTCGGCGCCCGTTCGCGGTTCAGCGAATCGGGGCTTCTGGCAGCTGGTCATGCCATCGCCGCCCTGCTCAACAGCGCTCCCACCTGGCTGGCCTCCCATGCGCTGGATGAAAGCGAGCACAATGAGTTGCTGGAGAACATGGTCGGCGGTGCCATCGAGCGCTTGCTGGCACCGAAGCGCCCGAGCGAGGCTATAAGCCTGGCGCGGACTATCGAGAAAATATCTAAAAATACCCAGGCTCCCGCCGCGTTTTAGCGCTTTGCTTGCCCAGTCAATGTCATCGGAATTCGCGCTGGTTCGAGGCGTCCAATTCGATGTGTACCTCCAATGACCGGGAGCACAATCATGAAAATCAATCCCTACCTGATCTTCAATGGCGACTGCAAAGCCGCGTTCACCTTTTATGCCGAAAGCCTCAAAGGCCAGATCGAAGCCATGCTGACCTTCGGCGAAACGCCTGCCGCCGAACACGTGCCCAAGGACTTGCATAACCTGATCATTCACACACGGCTGGCTGTGGGCGAACAGGCGATCATGGGTTCGGACACCACCCCTGATCGCCCCACCGAAGAAATGAGCGGCTGTTCGATTTCGTTGAATGTCGACAGCATCAAGGAAGCTGAACAGGTGTTTTCGGCGTTGTCCGAAGGCGGCAAGGTACAAATGCCACTCGAGGCCACGTTCTGGGCAGCGCGCTTTGGCATGCTGGTCGACCGCTTTGGCGTGTCGTGGATGATCAACTGCGAAAAGGATCAATGACTCACGGCGAAATCCTGGCTGCCTGGCAACTCCCGGGCCGTCTGCTACCGTCAACTTGCCAAACGTGTAGCAGCGGCCCTTCGGAGGAAACCCACCATGCAAGCCCATGACGCGTCATGGTCCACCCGTTTCAAACTGTCGCTGCTGGCCGGAGGACTCACCGCCGCCCTGCTGGCACTCAGCGGTTGCGCGACAGTCGATGCCCAGACCACCGCCTACGTCGGCGTGGAACACCCTGCCCCGACATTGCCCAGCGAAGTCGTGGTGCTGCGCACCGAGCCCCTTCGCCCGCACGTTCGTCTGGGTGAAATAGTGATCGACGCCAGTGTCGACCCGGCCCCGCCGATTACCGAGGTCGAACAAAAACTGCGGGAAGAATCCGCCAAGCTCGGCGGCGATGCCGTGGTGGTGGTGTACGACCATATCCAGGCGGTGGGTGCCTACGTCAACGGGCCGCTGTGGGCGCGCGACGTGCAGACCATCGAGGGGCGCAAACTCAAAGGGATCGTGATCAAGTACAAATGAGGCAGAATTTTCATCGAAAATGACAACGCGGGGCGCAGCATTCCCCGCGTGCCACAGAAGCATATTCTTAGCCCACAGGTGCATGTTCCCTCCTTGATCAAAGGAAATTAATGCGCTGTCGTCGCCTTGCCGTTCGTCCGCCACGGCGCACCTTCCATTGCGCCACTCTTCCAATGCAATACATCCCTTCGCACGGAAGACTCAAACGATGAACACTACCCTCGCCGCTCTCATGCTCACGGGCTTGCTCTCGGCCTCGCCGCTTTACGTGCTGGCCACCGAGAAAACCACCGAGGATGCCACCATCCCCCCTTCCGCCGTTCCCGGGCTCAACCAGGGCGCTGAATCCAACGAGGAAAAGGCTGATAAAAAGGGCGAGGAAGCGTCAGGTTCGAACTCCGGCGCCGATACGCATTCGATAACAAAAGACGCGGAGTCTCAGGATGATGGTGCCAATCAGAGAGGTAGTAAGCCGGGAAGCTGATCACCCTACCCCTCTTTTGCAAAGATCCTGAATGTGTCAGTCGTCGCGGTCGTCACGATCGCGATAACGACGGTTGTCGCGATCATCGTCACGACGGTCGTACCGATGGCCATACCCTCGGTCATCGTCATCGCGCTGGTCGTATCCACGGCGATGATCATGATCGTGATAGCGACCGTACCTTTCTCCGTCTTCCCAGTGAGGTCCGCAGCCGCCTAGTAAAAGCAGGCTGGAAATGGCCAGGGTCATCATTACTGCGCGATTCATTTGAAAACATCCTGAAGGTCGGGGGTCTGAGAGGGTTTTACCTGGCGGAACAGTCGGCACGGCATTCAACCCAGGCTTATGACCACTCGGTAAGACAATGATTCCGTTCGGAAATACAGCGATCAGGGACAAGTTATCCGCTGCTTAAGGGCAAATTATTCTGACTCTGGCTGTAACCACTCAACATTCACCGTTCTATGGCATGACCATCGTCTAGCCTGCGTTAAAACGAAAAAATCCCGGATACATAATGTCTCCGGGATTTTTGTTCGCAGATTCACGTCGGAAAAACTATTGAGCCACTCAGGAGTGGTCAACTAATCCGGAATGGCAATTTCTGCTCAATGGGATTTCTTGGCGGTAGACGCCCCGGCATTACTCAAGCCCTTCGCGTTGTGATCTCCTGGCGTCGAGGCCGAAATGGCAGTGGCTTTAGTCAGCCCGCGCGTATCTTTGGAAT
>Ga0065714_10002166_pt1 | contig 28965 bp, 24 predicted proteins | sample MisRhiReplicate2_FD_59101 | JGI IMG/M metagenome (GOLD analysis project Ga0065714, IMG submission 59101) | Miscanthus rhizosphere microbial communities from Kellogg Biological Station, MSU, sample Rhizosphere Soil Replicate 2: eDNA_1 v2... | ecosystem: Host-associated > Plants > Roots >... | reverse complement strand
AGCCGCAACGCATTGCTGAGCTTCCTGAAACCTTCGCAACACGAAAGTCGACCGCGTTATCACTACGTCCAGGACCAACATGCATTGGCCATCTGAAACAGCGTCATCGCGAGCAAGCTTAGCCCTACGGTGTTGAATGCATTCCTGTAGGAGCAAGGCTTGCCCGCGATAGACCGTCATACGGTCTCCGCTTTGTTTCAATTGTGCTAAAGCCGTCCCCCACAAAGAAAAACTTCATTTCCACGCCCACATCTGGTACAAAGTCACCGCTCTGAGCGGGTGTCGTATAATGGCATTACTCCAGCTTCCCAAGCTGATAACGAGGGTTCTTATTCGGCCCTTGCGCTAGGTGCATAAAGAAACAGAGATATGCGGGTATAGTTTAGTGGCAAAACGAAAGCTTCCCAAGCTTTAGTTGAGGGTTCGATTCCCTCTACCCGCTCCACCTCCCCCAGTATTTCCGGGCCTTCCAGCCGATTTACTCTCCGCTTTCAAGCACGTCAAAACCATCTCGCAGTCCCCAAACGCAGACACCTCACAAGCCCCAAAAAATGGGTGCATCGTCGACCCTGTCCACTAAGACGTTTCGGCAGATCGATCGCTCAGCAGTCATCCAATAAATGCCCAAAAAAAAGGCTCATTTTGCCGCCGTGCCTGCCAGGCTCAGATTGCTCCAGAGACCGTCATTGTGAGTGCCTCCCCCCCACTAATCAGGCGTAGTTCGCGCTTTCTGCGTGGCCCGTGTTGATTGCGATGAGCTGCTGGGAAACTCCTCAAATCGCCGAGTTCTTGAAATCGCGGGGCTTGAGATCAGCATGTGGCAGGCATTCCAAGCTGGATTCGGCGCTTACGTGCTTTTGCTAGTGAATCACCATGCATTCAACCATCACTACTGTGATCGTCACGCAGCCGACATCAATCGGCATGGCCGACTGATCATGGTTGAGCAGAGTGGTTGTAGCGGGCTTAACGGGTTCCGGCATGCATTCGGCGGTGATCAGCGAGAGGGCTCAGCTGAGAAAGCGATTGGGTTTCCTAGTCGACGCCGATAACTTTTATCGCAAGTTGCGGAGCCTGATCCATGTATTTAGGTGGTTGCGCTGTAAGCTCAAGCAGTTGTGAACTGGCTGATTATGGGGGGCGCCAGGCGCTCCTCTACATGAATGCAGCTGGAAAGAATTTCCTATGCTCTCCTCGCTCAGTACGATTGGCATATGCTATCGAGAAGGAGCTGGTGGCAGGGTAGCGTAAAGCTTCCAGCTTGATCAGCGCGCCTAGCGGATTTGACAGAGATCAGGATGATGCAGCCACTTAAGGAACAGGAAAAAACCAAGCTTTGGCTCAGCCAGTTCGATAACAAGTCTGCAGACCGACAACTGGCGGAGAAGCTACTCGATTCAATTAACTACTGCCCCCTGAATGAATTTAAGAACAGCCTGACCAGGTTAGTTAAAGGCGAACTTCCGCTGAAGTCTACTTCAGCCCTCTTCATTGAACGCGAATTACAACCCACAACAGCCAAACTCCCACCACCTATCTACAAGCAAATCAAGACCTATAATCCCGGATCAAAAAAGAAACACATGCGGGCATATGGTGCTGCGATGCAAGCCGTCCAGTCACTCACGTACAGTACGCAAGACGTAGGGAGCGAAGGCCTAGTAGCGTTCATAGCCAACACGCTATGCCGCTCCAACCCCAAGCGTTTTTTGCTTCAGCCAGCTGCGGATAATGTCAGAAATTCAAAGGTTAGGAATTTCGTTATCCTGACTGATTTCATCGGCAGTGGAGACCGAGCCTCAAAGATGCTAGACGCCATGTGGAACGTGGCCTCTATTAGAAGCTGGCACTCGGGGAAATTTGTTAACTTTTGGGTCATGGCGTACAGCGGTACCGAGCAGGGCATCAAACATGTGCGCGGCCACAGGTTTTCTCCCAAAGTCCATGTCGTGACAGAGTGCCCTACTCTGCACAACAGCTTTGATTCAGACTTGGATGAAATGGTAGAGCTGTGCAAGAAGTATGGAGCACACAGCGCCACCCCATTGGGCTGGAAAAACACCGCAGCCCTACTGGCCTTCGAGCACGGTGCGCCAAACAACATGCCAGCCATCTTTGTTTCGGAGAAGAACAGAGGCTCCAAAAAATGGGCTCCACTCTTTCCAAAGCGTGTTACGGAAGGACTCTGGCAGTCCACTCAGGTCGACATTACCAACCTGATCGGTAACGCACTAAATCAGCTGAACATGCCCGAAATCTCAGAATCACCCCGCTTTCAACGGGCCAGCGACCAGAACAAATCAGCGATCATCATCCTGCTCTCTCACTCACAGGGGAAGCGGCGAGTTGCAGAGCTGCGCCGAGTGCTACCAATTTCATTGGACTCGCTCATCAGCGCCAAAAATCGCGCCATCAAACAGGGCTGGATTACGGAGACAGGGGCCTTGACGCTTGCTGGTTATAAAGCCATCCGCTTCCTGCGTCGGCAAGGAAGGAAATTTTTTGTAGCCCCTGATCCCTTCGCTCCGTATTATCCAACGCAGCTGAGGGCTCCGCAGTAGCGGAATCTAGTATCCCGCGCGTTGCGCGGGGCGTTTTGGGAGCAAACTATGCTTGCCGTCGAACGATCTCACGCCTACTGGAGGTCGGCAGCCTTCATGGTGTTCGCTATCGAAGTCTGGCGCCAGAAGGCTTCCATCCGCCAGGGCGGAATCTAAAGGTAGATGAGTCGCTGGAGCTCTCAGCCCTATCTAAAAGCTGGCCGCCAAGCTGGCGTACCTAAGGGCATTCTGCAAAATGCCGTGACGACGGCAAAGCAGATGGAACACGGCTGCCCACCCATCCTCACCCTGAATCACCTCGCCTACCTGACCGGCGTTCCCTACCCTTTTTTACATCGAACGATTAGCCGAACCTACAAGACAGAGGCGTATAACGTCTTCAAGCTTAGGAAGCCGAATGCGGGACACAACCTGGATCGGTTCAGGTGGATATGCGCACCCAGTGAGGACTTACTCCGGGTGCAGCGGTGGATCAACACTCACATCCTTTCCAAGGTCGAGCCCCACGAAGCCAGCTACGCCTATGACAACCGCCATGGGGTATTGGAGTCAGCCGAACTTCATTGCGGGGCTGAGTGGCTGATCAAGCTCGATCTCACTAATTTTTTCGAGTCGATCTTGGAGCCACGGGTCTACGAGCTCTTCAGGTCATTCGGATACCAACCGCTGGTGGCATTCGAGCTTTCCAGGCTCTGCACCCGCATCCGAGTAAGCGGCAACCCAGATCGCAGATTTGGCAACAAAACCCTTCCCGCCGGGCTCCCGTACCCTGCTGACCCCCGCATTGGCCATCTACCACAAGGTGCTGCCACCTCGCCGAGAATCGCGAATTTGGTCATGCAGTCGCTGGATGAGAATCTGCAGGCCTACGCGACGGAAAATGAACTGGTGTACTCGCGGTACGCTGACGACCTAGTGTTTTCCTCCAGAAACGCGTTTGACCGTTCACAGGCGATCCAGCACATCAAGTCGATCAATGAGTGCCTCGTCGAGGAAGGGTTCTGGCTGAACAAGGCTAAAACGAGGATCACCACCCCAGGTGCCCGCAAGGTTGTGCTGGGGCTGTTGGTAGATGGCGAGAAGCCCCGACTGCCGAAAATCTACAAAAAGTATGTCAGCGACCACCTCTACTACTTGGCTCACCCCGAGATCGACGCCGTCACCCATGCAGAGCGTCGAGGTTTCAATTCGCTTCAGGGGCTGATCAACCATGTCAGCGGGAAAATTGCTTACGGCTTCAGCATCGAGCCGGATTGGGCAAAGGAACAAGGCAACCGTCTCAAAGGTATCTGCAGAGCGCTTGAGGTCGACCATGTCACCTTCCCCTAAGCGTCGCACTCCCAACGGTTTTGCCTAGAGCCAGCGCGAAATCATCCGACCCAAGAGGGCTCTACAAAGGCCTCGCCACTCCCGGGTTGTACCAATGCGTCGAACAAAAATCAGCACAGGGTAGGCTGGGGGAGGCCTACACCCAAGCTCGCTCAACCCCTATCGCACCTGCCCTCCGGCTGGATCGCCAGGTTAAATCTCAACGCCCCATACCCGAACCTTCTCTCGCAGCTTCTCGCGGTGCTCCATATTTTCGCTGTGTCCCAGATAGTGGGTACCCACGAGCTGGTTGAACTGTGGGCGTATGCCCGGTGTGATCAACGGCCTTCCCTGCTTGAGCCCCAGATGGATTTCAATATTGCGAAACCTCAATTCATCACTTTCCTCCCAGTCAAAATCCCTTGAGAAGAGGTCAAGGACATCTGCGAATGGCTCGAGAAGGACTTTCTTCAACGCGAAAATTGTCATTCTTTGATGCATTTCCCCCCCGAGGTGTCGATAGAAGAACGAGGTGACCCCGGCTCCGCAAATTTGCACTCGCTCATTCGGCGATGGATATGTGGGCGATTCACCAGCTGGCACAAACACGCGGTCATGCACCTGACGTAAAGCCTCCCCGTATGCCGGTAGCAGGGCATCCGCCCCTTCAGCATCGAAAGCAGGGGTGCGCAATCGATTGATGATGGCTTGAAGGTTTTGGCATCTTGCTACGACTGTGAACACGAGCCTCGTGCCAAAAAAGTCAGCCCACATCTCGATGGCTTTGCTGTCCAGGGCATCCTTGTCCAGATGCTTGGTATGCGCATTCGCCCAATGAGCCAGTTCATGGCCAGCGATGATCAGACAGTAAAATAAATCCGTGTGATTGCTTACGACGCTGTCAGCGAAGCGATAGGAAAATCTCAGGGTTGGGCTACCCGCAACCTTCAAGACTTGGGCAAGCGGTGCGGGGTCGCCATCGAAGTCACATTTCACATCGGGCTGCTGGTTAGACTCGTGCATCGACTTGAAATCCGCGATGAATGCTTCGACTACATCCTTGTTAGTGATCGACATCAGACACCTCCACATTTTGGGGAAGGGAATCATCGCTACAACCCACGTCCACTGCCAGCAGAATTCTCGCAGTCGTCGCATCGTATGCACGCTGCTTTCGTCGATATTGGACAAGATGCAGTTGTGGATATAGGTTTTTGATTGCCCCTTGCCAGCCTGGCAGCTGTGTGGCCTAAAAAAAAGCCCAACTCGTTCACACGGAAGAAGAACCATGCGAGCCATTCACACAGCTACCGCTCTATCCCTGGTCATCCTCGCCGGCTGCTCCGCCCAACCCAAAGCCTTCTACCAGACGCCACCCACTCACGACGCGGTATTGGCGGACGGTAAGCGTTACGAAGGCGACTGGGAGGGGCTTCCGAAATTCACATTGGCCAAGAGCCAGTTGCTGATCGATTACAAAGATAAAGAGAAGAAGACCTCACCGCAGATTATCTCGGTGCCTGCTGAAGCGCGTCCAGAGGATGGTTTGCGGACACGCTTCATGCTGCGCCAGGATGACTCCTTCGGTGTAGACACCCACCTTAAAGTCAGCAAACTTGATAACACAGACTTGCTTTCTAGCGTTGGCACTGAGGTCGAGGACAAGCGAGTTAAATACATTGAGGCTGCCGGCACCCTGGCAGTAGGTCTCGTGGGGGCCTTGGGACTGGACGCAGGCTCCGAGCTTCCGATTTCCATTGATAGCTATCAGATGCTTAGCGATAGCAAGATAACGCGGGAGGGTGGCCGAGCGTTCGCGATGGTGAAATCACCCAATGACTCTAAGACCATCCATCTCCAGGCATTCTTTGGCCCGGTCAAAGACGACGCCCTGGACAACGGTGTCTTTGCCAAGAGGGCGAGCGAAAAAGCACAGGAGACGATTTTTCACTCTGCTTGCAGGAGCGTAACCGTGCTGTTCGACGACGGCCCTTTGGCGGGTCAGACATTCAGTGCCACGGTTGCTGACCCTCGCTATGTCGAGACCATCAAATTCCCTGAGAAGGGCTCTGTAGAATTCCATTCAGCCTGCGGTGCAAACACCACCAGCTTGGCTTCTGGTACCAGCAGCACGTTGGATATAGTGAATGCCGTCATCGCTCAGTCCAAATCGGTACGTGAGGCCTGGAAGACTTCAAAATCTTCAGAGAAAGATTCCAAGGCAGCAGCGGTTGCTGTGGCCAATGCGAAAGCAAATGCCCAACCAAAAGCAGCAGCCAAAGCACCCGGTGGAAACTAGGTATCGGCAGGCCTAGTGGGCCTTTTCGTAACCAGTAGATCCGCAAGGCTACCAATACTGTGGGTCTGTCGTAGTTTGACGGGACTTTCGTTCAGTGCCTACCCTACGGGTCGGCTCACTGAACCAAGCTCTGGGATTGGCCGCTGCTTGGCCCATCTGGCTGCGCTCCTCACGCCCTGCGCGCTCCGCTTGCCTGTACCTCTGGTGGCAAGCATGATTGGCGATTGCTATGCGTAAAACCAAGCGAGCTAAGGGGGATGGATGGGTTCATACGGCGGATACATCGAGAGGTTGGCCAGGAAGGTCGAGGCGCGCCTGCAGGATATTGAGGCCATTTACAACTTCGACCTGGGGGACGAATTCGAGCTTGCCATCTGCGCCCTGCTGGAGGACGTGCTTCCAGCCAGGTACGGCGTATGCCGAGGGTTTGTTGTAGCTGAAAATGGCGAAAAGGCAGGTGACGATCTCATCATCTACGACAAGATGGCGAGCCCTACCCTGCGCTCCAACATGAGTCGCCAATTTCCAGTCAAGGAGCACATTCCTGTCGACGCTGTGTACGCTTACATCGAATGCAAGCATTCAATCTCGGACGAAGCGATACTGAAAAAAGCGATCGGCCAGGCTGAGGCGGTAAAAAAACTTATCCTCACTCGCCAAGGGCTTAAAAATCCTGACTATGAAGCAGATGGGCCGGTCTATAACGGAAGGGTCAGAGACTGGCCCCGCACCTTCCCTGCACTGAAAAACCAACCCTTCTGTGCAGTATTTGCACGCAAATATTCGCCAGACGTGGCCGTCTCAAGTGTTGCCAACGAGCACAGCCCGGATCTGCTAATCCTAGGAAACGACCACATTGCGACCCAGACCGTGTATCTAGGGGCAGAAGGCCCCAAGTCATCGCTTTTCTTCGACGGCAAATACGGTGCTGGCCTACTTGTTGAGTCGGCCTCCGGGAATGCATATGGCTTGGGTTTGGTGACGCTACTTCAGGCGTTGAGCTGGACTGAGCTGCTGCCTATTGATTGGTCGGCGACGCTCAACGCCACCTTCTTCGAAAACCTTCTCAGGAAGAATACAAGGGCTGAGTAGTGGCAGCCCTAAACCGTGGCACGGCGCGCGTCGGCACTGAAACCATTCCCCAATCTACGCGCTGCCAGCCTCCGGACTACTGAGACCTGGCCATCCAGAACTACCCCAATGGTGTATTGATCCAGGACTCCGCCCAAGAGCGCCATGATCGTCTTGAACCCCAAGCCGAGCCGCCATCGAATCATGCAGATGGCTATTTGCTTAGCTGATAAAACGCCTCGCCTCCGCAAGAATCCGCCGGCACTTGAAAAGTGCCCTCGCGGCCTCGATACCGAACGCCACCTATAGCGCTTAGCATCGAGCGCAGAAAAAGTTAAAACGCCCACGCCCCCTCAGCACCATAACGGCAGGTGAAATTTCGATGGCAATGACAAGAGTTAAAGCGGAGGGGAATGGCCAGGAAAGGATGAGATGCAACGATTGAGAAGACCAACTTGATTTATAACATAACGCTATAAACCTTAGTCCAAAATAAAACTTCAAATTGCGAACGATGATCGCCTACGATCCGCTACATATACAGCCAAATCTATAGGATTGTCAATATATGCATAATTATTTTTTTATCCCTTCCGTCGCCGCACAAAGGTACAGCGATGCCAGGGGAACCTCCCAGTGCTGAAGAATGTGATTCTGTCCTGGCTGGGAGGACGCCCCCGACTCTACGACCAGAACGGTGCTCCAGTGGATGCATTTAACCGCTTTAGTACCTACATCTACCGTACTGGAACAACCAAACTCGGTAGAAAAGCGAAAGAAAACTACTCCCGATACACTGCCAAGCTCTTTGATTATCTGGCGGAATATGGGCTGCTTGATCCAGATAATCCTCCAACCCAACAAACACTATCTGAAGCGATATTGATGTACCCCAGATTTCTAATTGAAGGGAGATATAGCGACGATCCGATCATTAGCAGAATAGCCATCTCCCTCCAAACCGACCCCGTTGAAAGGGAATCCGCGAGGACGTATAGCGTCGGAGTTAATTCATTTTTGAAAATTTCTCACGAACTTAGCCGTCGCAATAAGAGTAGTGAGAGAATGTTCGCACAACTATATGTCATAGATGTCGATGCAGAATACATCGGAAATGAACGCCACCGAAGCCCTCAGGAGATCAAACGAATTACCGAGCGTGGCGTAATAGCAAGCAATATGCGTAAGAAAATAAATAAAACGACTCCTAGCGCACCCTTAAGCATCAGTAAAGGTGGTTCAGTTAAGAAACGGGAGGCTAAAGATTTTCCTTGCATTTATCTTGAGCAAGTAATTGATGCGTGCAGCGCTCGAAACAAATGCCTGCTTTATATGATGGCTGGTGGAGGCCTAAGATTCAGCGAAGCAATAGCTGCCAAAAAACCACTAATCAACGCCGCAACCCGTAAAATGCGCATTGAAGATCCGAACAACAGTAGAAAATCTCACGAATATCCGGAGAACAACAAATACTCATGGAAAGGTCGCGACACAGCGATTATTTATTTTTTTGAACCTTTGAAATCACTTTTTTTTGATGCATATGCTGAATATCTTGCAGTTCGGCCTACATCCGACAGCGAGTTTTTGTTTCTTTATGAAGACAATGACCGCTATGGAGAGCCTTTGATTGAGTGCTCCAACCTGGACAATTTGAACGGTACCCTGAACTTCCAATTCAAAAAAGCGCAACAGGAATACGTGCGTCAGACAGGTGTTAAACCAGATACGTTTTCAGCTGACTACACTATGCATAGCCTACGACACTTTTACGGCATGTGGCTCCGCAACCGAGTAAGAGTTCCGGGCCGAGCATCTGTCGGTCTCGAATTGACCGAAATTCAGATCATGATGGGTCACAAAAGACTCAGCTCAACTGAGATTTACAGTCGGAGAGAAGCAGAGTTGATTGAGCTGGATCTTGAACTCGCGGATTATTTAATAGCCACCCGCATCAGCAATCAAAATCTCGCACTGTATGCAGCCGATCAGTATGAGCAATTAGCTCGTGACATCAGGAAAAAAGTTCAGATGTCTATCGCAAACTAGGAGCATGTGGAGTGATAAATACCTCGCGATATACGCCAATCTTTATTGACTCTCCAGACTCGGCTGAAAAAATTGCAGAAGCTCGATATCAAATTCTATCCATGCTGGAAGAAACGCGAGGGCAAATGCCTCCCCGGGTATGGCCTCTAAACCGCCAAGAACGATATCGCTTTGCTTATCATTATATGGCGTATCTAGAAACAGACTGGAGCGACCTCAGGCCATTGCTATTCACATTAACTACTGCGGATCAACATAACATTAAGGAGGCGCGAGAAGCCTACCACAAAATATGCGGCCACTATCCAGCATGTCTGGAAGACATCACCGGGCTCAGCACTCCATTGAAGGGCTTCTTTCTTCTGCTATGGAAAAAAGAGCAGGTACTATTACCACTAGGTTTTTCAAGAAGAGGCGTGGAGCTCGCGCTTCCAACTTTGCCAGCTTGTACCGAGGGATTTTTTACCGACATTACAAAAAAGTCAGACAGCACTAAACTCAAACGTTATTATCGAGATCTTCAATATTGCGTTTCTTGGCACAAACCATCCGATGTATCAGTTACTGATATCTGGAACTCACTACCGGGTCTGTTGCAATCTAAAAAAACCCATAAAACAGACGGAATAAAGTCACTCCCAAAAGTACAAGCAATGATCATACCTTGGCTTGGGGAGTTTTCAAAAAATTATCCAAACATCCTTTCAGCTGAACGATATGACCTTATCTGCAGGTACCACCATTCACTCAGCACCTCAGACAGTATCGATGACAACATTGAAAGCATCGAATCGTTTGGGGCATATACCTATTTACCCCTATTAGAGCGAGCAAAAATACGAAGAGATAAGCGAAATGCATCGACAAACGAGGGAATCAAAAACCCGAAATCTGCTTTTGATAACAATACTCAAGGACGCTCAGCAGAAGAGCTATACATCTTCTTAAAAGCTAAAAATCGACCAGCGGGTTTGGATTGGTGCACAAGCGAATATTACGAACTTGATTCTGATGCTTACGAACTTAACATTTCCGAATGGGTAACACTTTTTACTAGCCATTTAAACTCACTCGCAAATGCAAAAGTGAGCAAGTCAACACGAATTGAGCACATGGCGATCTCCAGGCTATTCCTGGATTATCTTTTTGCTTATCTGCCAGCATGGATTAGGGATAACCCGAACTCCTTTTTCAAATCACCTCCGACCATCAGGGAACTAGACCGATTTATTCACTTTTCACATCTAGACGACGAGGACGAGGACGAGGACGAGGACGAGGACGACAATGAAGACGCCTCCTCCCCCGGTCAGCCCGAATTTCAAAAACCAAAAACGTTCTACCAAGTTTTGCCTCTAAGAAGATCGGCAAAAACTGCCGGTACACTTATACGCCATTTACACAATTTCTTTGAGCGCTGCAAAACAAACCGCCTCATGCTTAAAAATAAATACAGCATTATTATTCCGGCAAAATTTGAAAACCCTATTAATTTAGACTTGGATCTTTCGGGGAGCGGCTCCCGAGGCTCCACCAATAAAATCGTACTGCCCATGGCATCAATGCCTTTGGCCCGTAAATACATCGAAATGCTGAATGACATTGGAATCGCCCTTAGAAACAAAATTCTGGCAGGAGAATTTAGTCCCACCACAAACTTTTATCAAAAAAAGTGGATCGACCTCAAGCCATTAGGATTAATTTACGAAATAGAATTCGCAGGGAATGGCGGCGACTCAAAAACGATTATCTCAGTCGAAGAAATCCCCAATTGCTTTCACTGGAAACTAGACACCTATAAAAACGGAAAATCCGAGATTAAAGCAGCACTTCCGTGGATGTCTACCCTCAGAATGTTAATGATAGGTTTATTTGCTGGGCAGCGTATCCAAGGGGCTCAGTGGTTAGATATCAATACCTTTGACAAGAATAGCCAATACGATCCTGCCGGTACAAGCTACTGGGTAAGTCTGTTCCTTAACGTGGACAAAACCCAACCCCGACGGTTTGTCTCAATCCAAAGAAGTGTCATGAAGCACCTCTATGACGAAAAATTCTTTCAGATACACATTTGTGGATCAAGCTTGCAAAAAGTTTTTTACGAAAACGATAAACATAGCCAATACAAAGAAAAAATCACTCCTTTGTTCCGGAGCCCCTTCAGCGGAAAAGGTCTGCCATTCGCAGACGGCACCTATAGCGCCACCTGGGTCAAAGTTCTGAAGGGAATTGAGCGCGAGTATAACAGGATCGTACCCAAGGAGAATCAGCACTCTTTCGTCATTGCAACTGACAAAGGAGACAGAGCTGTCCATACACCACATGCGCTTCGAGCCACATGGATTACGTACATGCGCAGGTACGGTGGTCTTGAAATCTCAGTTATTCAAAAACAGGTTGGTCATGCAAACGCGTTGATGACTAACTACTACATGGCGCTTCCGGCAGACATTCAAGAAGCCGACCTTGAAAGCTCCGACAAGATGTTCATGGAACAAACATCAGCTCATCTAATAACATTCAGATCCGCCGCGATCAAGCCATCATTACAGAACTCCGCACTTCAGTCTGCATTCAATAAAAATCGCACGGCAGCACAGTTCGTTCACCAGATGACATCCAAGTCCAGTTCATTCATCGATACAGGTGACAAAACAGGACTTGACCTCATCGATGTAACAAACATCGGCGACTTCGGATTCTTCGATGACTGCACATGCCCATTTGGTGGTAACTGCCCGAAGGCGGTACTCAAGTTCACGAGAATGGCTCGGTGCTGTGGAATTTGTCCGTACGCCATTTTTTCGCTGGATAACCTTCCAGCGGTACACGCTAAAATCCGGCAGCTTTTCTCAAAAATTAAGTCACTCACGGCTTCTCTGAAAATGATGACCGAAGCAAATGAATCAGCATTAAACCTTGAAGAAATACGTGATGACTTGGCGATGATGTCGCTGAACATGTCTGGTTACTATCAGACATCTGAGCTTCTGAGTGATCTGCTGCAGAATTATTCGACCCGAAATAAATACCATGTTCGAACTCCAGATATTTTGAAGGCGAGACTTATTGCTAAGGTTCCCCTGGATAGCCCAGGAATGAGGATCGTATCAGATGTAATCGATGGTTCTCAGTACCCCAGCATCTGTGGGGAGAATTACCTCGAAAGCGTTCGTCAGCTTTCCAGAAAGCTACATCAGCGACTTGACGCAGAACTGCCATCGAGCATCTCGGAGGTCAATACCGTCAGCGCGCAGCTTCTCTCGATTATGAGGGCTCATAACTGGGACATCGAGCAAGTGACTATCATCATCAACGAGGGCAAGGCATTAGCCTTGGAAGGTTTTGATGGCAAAGCAAAAAACCAACCTAACTAAGTCCCAAGTGGCTAAGAAATCCAAATCCCACAGTGCTGTGTCAGTTGCACTCAGTGACCCTGATCTCAAAAAAGAAGACTTCGAAGATATGACAGCTTTCTTTGTCGAGATAGCGCTTAGGGTAGGTCTTGACCGATCAACGCTTATTAAGCACGCCAGCCCATACCGAGCGAAAATCTTAACCCGGTGGAATCAGCTTGAAGCTGACAACTCCAGCCCTGAGCAGAGTGATGAGCTGGAAATTATCGCCCGGCAACAAGCAATGATCGAGTCACAAGGAGTAAAGCTTTCTGAGCAAGACCATCGGATAGCGGTGCTGGAAAAGATTATTTCCCATAGCAATATTGAAATTACCGATACACCTGACAACGCCATGGCATCGCTGGCGCACACAAGGAAAGAACTGGATGTCATGGGCTTCGCTTTTCGAGCGCTTTTGGCTCATGTAGAAGAACTTGGGATTTTGATTGTCGACTCGAGGTTGATCGACAGGGGCGGCGGCGATGGGCGAATCCTTGAGATCTGTACCAAAGAGCAACTCTCCGGATACGTAAGGTGGACGAATGCGCGAGACTAAACTAATCGGCATTCTCAAGCTGCTCCAGCTGAATGATGCCAAAGCCGATCAGCTACGCTGGGCTCTGATACACCATTTAGAATCTGGTAAACCGCTTCCTACCCACAACAATAAAATCAATCTTTCTGCTCTCGCCAACCTTATGTGTATTGATAGGCAGCTGTTCTACCCTGGCCGTGGGAATAAGTCATACATCGCCATCGCTTCGGGAGTTAATGACTATTTGCATAGCAATAGTAGCTCTAGGCAGCGCCGAGACACTGGCGGCAAGAACAATGATGCCACCAAGCAGATGATCGACGTTCTGTCTAATGAAGTACTTGGGTTGCGTGAAGAGCTGGCACGTGCAAACCAGATAGAAGAAATGGCCCTCTCTGGGATGCACATCGTATTATGACAAAACGTGCCCAATACCAGATTCTGGCAATTTCTCCTTCCAAGCACGGCGGATTCAAGGTACGGCTACAGCATCTCGCACAAGCATCCCGTGCAGCGAGTGTCTTTATATCCTCCGATATGATGAGATCACTGGGACTTTTGGTGGGGGAGTTTTACTCACTATCCCTTACTAAAGCCCCCTCCCCCAAACATCCTCAGATAACAGCAGCTCAACTCCTAGTGCTTCCGTCGTATTTATTAGTACGCTGGATTAGGTACACTCAGTTCCTAACCAACGGCGAGAACAATTCCCGAATAATTTCTAAATACCTAAGCAAAGGCAATCTCAGCCTGGCCACGCTATTTAACGGCATTCATCGAAAAAGCTTTGCCGAGCTTTCGGCTATCCCTGCTAATCTCTGCAGTACGTTAATTGCAGCTTGGCACAATAGAACTAACGCAATCAGCATTGCTAGCTACCTAGCAGGAGTCGAAATATACGCCGCACTATGGATTCCGCTGTCTAACCTGTATGGGCGATTGGCCGTAAGCAAATTGAAAGCAGATCCTCTGACTCTTACCCCATTTATCTGTCGCGACGACCTCTATCGCTTCTTCAGCCGGGCTGGTATAGAGATCTCGCATGAAGAAACAGAAGCAATCAATTTAATTTATACACTGGCGGATCAACTACATTCTGGAACATCCTTAGTAGACATTCAAGGGATCACCGACGAGCAACTGCTTGGCTTGCCTTACTGCGTCAGGCGCTCGATTGTAGTTCAACATGAAAACAACATTCAATTGAACTCAGCAAATCTTATTGAGACAGCCACTCGGCATCGTCTTTCCAGCTTTAAGCGCTCATCTATTCATAAATTTTCGGCACAAGAGATAGAGGACGCTATAGATAGGGCGTCATCATTTTATCGAACAATTATAAGTAAAAATGAAAAAATGTCTCTGTTATACGGAGCCAACCTACAAATCTCTTGTGTTCACTCAGATCGGGCAAATGGTGACTCTCGCCTGGAAAAAACTGCTTCACTAATGCACGAACTACTTTTTGGGGAGACCTCAACAATAATCACCTGTGGCAATGTACACACCACTTCAGGATTAGACGACCGCGCTCAGATTCCCGCTCACATTGACAAGGTTATTCACCCTTCCTTCGTAATGGCAGCTGAGCCACATCAATATATCGTCTTGAACTCCAACCACCTTTCAATCGATAAACTTTACAAGCTACTCAAAAGACTAAGCCCCTCTTCAAAAATTCTATTTATAGGCCCTGTCGACCATGTTCAAGTCTCTGCATGGGGGTATCCATACTGGCGCCTTTTCGAGTTCTACTCATCCTTTGCGACATGGATATCTCGGCTCCCGAATTCCTTTTTCAAATCACTTTCAGAACTTGCCGAGCACAATATTGTAACCCTTTGGGGCAACACTCCACTTGATGACATCTGTAAACATTGCATAACCACTAATACGTTCCCTTTGATCGCGACAATGCAATCTACCATCACAGCGGCGAATAACCGGATCCATTCATCATTAAAGCAAGGGCGACAGCCGATTCTGGAAACCGAAAATGGAACATTCTACGCAAACGAAAGAATAGTATCGCGGCGTTCCGTAATTGAATCGGATATTATGAAAAACACCCCTGCGCTTCTCATATCCTGCACTGATCAATACGTATTATTGAAAATTTCTTCGCAATACAGAAAGATACCCCTTATAAACTTCTTACAAGCGGAATTCGCGTTGGGCTACTGCGTCCCGTTAGACATGCTCGGCGGAGATAGTGTAGAGCAAGCCATCGCGTATGCTGAAGACGCCAATACGATCACCCCACTATGGATAAACACATTAGTCTGGACGTCTCAAAAGCCACCTGTGATCGCTTACCCCACGATCAAAGTCAATTCAGTTATGTGGGCCGCAGAGCCATTGATGCAAAAAATAACGCCATATGAATGACGCCCACTCTGAGGATCGCTTTCAGCATGAAAAACACTTCCATGCCTCCGCTCACGGCACAAGACGTCTACCAGGTGCTAAGAGACATCACACTGGAACGTCGCACTATGAAGAGGGCATGCGCACAGTCCTGGGACGAAATCTTCGCCGGGCTTTTCCACATCGAGGTTGAAGGCTGGCACCTCACGATCTTTAACGATTGCGGTGAGCTCGATTACTGCGATGAATGCATCAGTCCTGATGGCCGACGCTGGTCATTCGAGAGTGTCGTCCGTGATGGTGTAGACCCGGTTTTTTTGCTGGACACCCAGGAACAGGCTTTGCTTGAGCGGCTTCTTCAACAACTGTGAGCCGTGCTCCACCCTCTCCCCCTCTGCGCGTTCTGCTCTGAAGCGTGCTAAGCAAACCTGCCAATTCGACCGGTATGGGCATCCACCGTCAACTCAAAAAAAATCAATGAGTATGCTTCTAAGATATTGTTTTGTATGAAAAAACAGTACCACTGGTCGCCTCACTTTGCATCCTCGCCCCTGTCGTCTTTTATACAAAGTAACCAGCAGGAAGGAAGCCGACATGCCCTTTTCAGACATTTTTCAACCTGAATGCCATCCTATAGCGCGTCATGACGTACCCAATCATGTGGTGTTCAGCTGCTTGCAGTGGAAAACCCCAAACCTGGAGGTGATGCCACGGGCAGCCAAGCAGTGCTTTGCAGTCATGTATGGCGATCCGTCGAGTCCATTGAATCCATATACAAGCGCGGCCTTGGAGCGCGCGTACATTCTGGGAGCGATGTCGGCTGTGAAGCTTGTCGCCGTACACGAAGACTCTCTCTACCTTTTTCTGGACAGTGAAGTGTCAAGCGCCACCTTCCAAGAAATTGAGTCCCTGTGGATACAGGTCAGGTGTATGAGCCACACACAGCTGACAGTAGATTTTGCGAACGTTAACGAGGTCTACTCTGGACATTCCGACTACGTCTTTTGGCAGCTTGCGAAAGAAATTTTGGAATCCTATAGCTTGGGGATTGAGCCATATGATCTGATGGCTCTGGATGACTTCTCAGATATAGGGCTTATCGATGAAGATCTGCGGTGTCGCCAATCACAAGAAGAAGGTCAGCCTGAGGCTATCCACAACTGCACGGTCGAAAAGCTGGATATCGCTAAGATGATGGGCCACTTCAAATGCCACAATGCGCCGTATCTCTTATATCGGGTTAATCCTAAACCTAACTCATAACATGTTGGCCCGAAGGGTCATGCCTCATTTAAGGTACTGGTCTACTCCACATCAGTAGTCATTACCGTAGCTTAACCATAGGTGCGTATCATGATCTATTCCCGCATGCTTTATACAGAGCACGACAATCCCGCAAATGAAGATAATGAGGGTGGGTATACAGTGTTCAGCACACAGCAAACATTGGACATTAATTACACGCCCCTTGATGTTGTATGCATGCAGAAATTTGCTGTTCTGTGGGAGGAAACACATGATACTCGGGTCATCGATTTGATTGAGCAGGCAATCGTGATGCAGCAGCTTTCCCCAGTAAAGCTGTTGCATGCTTCAAAGGGTACGCTTTATATCGCATACGACGCACGATTGGATGGAGAGCTATTAGAAGACTTTGAAGAGGCTTGGGTGGATATTGCATCAGGGGTGATGTATGACTCTTGGACAACAGTTTTTATTAAGGATAAAAATGTTGGTCAGGGATATGATGGTGGTAGGTTGTTTCGGAAATATGTGCCTGGAGTTTTAGCAGCCAACGCATTAGGTATTACTGGTTATACGGCTGATATGTTTTTGTTTTGGGAAGATTGGAAACCTGAAAATATTGATTTCGGGTCAGAGCCTATGGAAAGAGGGGTATTACCAGACGATCCTTATGATTTTGGTTTTAGTGATGACGTGAAGTTCTGAGGCCAATGAACGACTTTGCGTTAGCGCGTGCCCCTGGAGGGGCCGGCTGTCGTGAACCGAGCCTCTGGCGCAAGCGCCGGCGTCTCGGCCCGTAGGGCTTCCATCCTCACGCCTGCGCGCTCCGCTTGCCAGCAGTGCTGAGGCCTTCGTCTGGTTGAGATATGTAGGATATACGGTCAGTCTCCTCCACTTGAGACACCGGTCGGCTCGTGAGCACTCTGTTTCGACCTCTCTACACCACACTGGCGCATCAAGCCTCATCCTCAACCATCCCCTCTTCATGCGGCTCGTCCGTGATTCCATAAAATCCGCCCCAAGGCCGGCCGCAATAGGCTGGATCGTCATCGGGATGCCAAGAGTTGCGTACACTGTAATAGCTGCAGACGACGCCGTGCGCCTCCTGTAGCTGCTCGCATAAAACTTCGACGATATTCTGCCGCGCCCTCAGGTCACGATCGCAATTAAGCTCCACCAATTTTCCGAGGTATCGCCCCGTCTTATTGACCACAACTCGGCCGGACTTCACTAGCGCCCTCACATAGGGGTGGGTGTTATCTAGAAAATACACCCAGCACCCACCGACCTCTCGCACCTCGGATTCCGGCGTCGAACGCTCCAGATCAAATACTCGAGCGGAAAAGTCTTTCAGTGCGGCGATTTCAGCTTCATCTGAAATGACTAGGCAGGATTTGAAATCAAAGCAGGCGGCAGTGACAGCGGCGTTTACCTTTGCGCCCGTTAGTCCGCTCAAGCTTACCGGTAGCAGATCACAGACTAGAAGGTGATCGAAATGGCTTTGTGAAACGAGTCCTTGGTCTATAAGGGATAAAATGTCGTATTGAAGCCGGAGAGCGTCCGCCTCAGTGGATACGACCACCCCAATTCCTGACCGATTCTCTTGAGCCAAATCCAACCCTGGGATCGAGTTCGTTTCAAATCCTTCCTCCTCGATTTCGGCGATCTCACGGCGATAGTTTCCGGTATAGGGCCATCGCCACTCCGGCTGTGAGGGCTGTTCTCTGAAGAGATCGAGTTGAACGTCGATGTACCGGAACATCTTGCGAACCACTTGACGTTCCGGCACGAACCTTAAACCGCTTTCCTTCTGTAAGAAGGCTCGTAAATTGCCCCCTCGAACGACCTGCTCCGCGCCCATTTGCTCAGCAGAGCGAATCGGGAAGGTGATGGCATACTGAGTAGCGTGTTCGTCAGCTGGTGATAGTCCATCCCTGATGGCAATCAGGTCGGCCACGTTGAAACCAGAGAAGCACACAGCAGGTTGAGAACCATTGATTGTTTCACGTCCACCCCTGATGCCAAAGGTTGCCCAGATATGGTGAGAGCGTATTGCCTCTCGTAGGAGGATGCGAGCGGGCCAATATGGTGCTTCGACGCAGCAGCCTGACCAAAAACCTTCCGGAATAAAGTCCGGACTCGAGTCGGAAGATAAATCGACATTTCGGAAGTAGTGAGCGACTCGAGAAAAAATCCTGCTGTTTTCTTCTGGCATGACTTTCTCCACACCTTTTTCAGGCAGTTAAAAAATTTAAACTTCAGACTATTCATCCGCCATAAAAAATAGACCACCCTGATACCGCGAGCAAGTTTCCCTGGCAAAAAAGTCACAAATTTATATACATATACATCAATAACAAAATATTGACATATTACAAACAAACATCAAAACATTAATTGCCGACATAAAACAGCAGGAATATTTTTACATAAAATCGATAATAACTAATTAAAAACACATCTACGTCCACCATGTTATAGCCAGGAAGGATTAGCGCGTGAAAAGTTTGTAATTAATTCGGAATCTGGCAACGCGAGGGCCCTATGGCAAAAACCCATAGAGCTTTCTTGGTGTCCTACCGGCGAGGTGAGGCATAACCGCCTATCGGACATGCTCATCATCTCTGTAACGTAACTTTGCGCCATGTAACATACGTAGAGTTACAAGGCAAAAACTACGTTACAAACCAATGGACACTGGGCATTCTCTCGAGAAGCCCATCGAAAAAACCCACGCGTTGCCGTCGAAAATCAGCAAAATCAATTCGTTTCCTTACGCATTAATAGGACGAGTGGATGCTTCTGGTAGATCCGAATTGCTAGACAGATCACATGGCCGTGCTACTTTGAATGTACGGTTTCCTGGATCGCGCGGTCGGCTCGCCAAGGCGGTTTGCCTCAGGTTGATTCACTTCTGCTTCGCATGCACTCGACAATTGTCAGGGGCAGCCGACACTCTGACGTATTGGAGAATGTCATGCGCATCCCCATCTATAGCGCCGATCTTACCGACAAACGCGGCGTCAAACGTATCGCGAAAAAACTCCAGCGGAGTTGGCCAAGCGCCGTCCCTTTGAGGCTTTCCTCAGCTCAAGAGATCTTGTCACGTGGCCTTGGCTACCGTGACCTCCATGACCTGCAACAATCATCAGATAAATTTGATGGTCACGCGCCCGTGCCTACACCATCGGAAGTCAGGGACGGAATCAGCACATCCATTTTTGTCTTTTGCCGGTCGAGAGAAATTACCGATATCGACGAAAATAATGTCGCCCATCTGGTTACACTTTTACCGCTACAGGAGCTCAGCGTTTATCAGAACGTAGGTCAAGGTGAGACATTGACTCTCTCGGGTGAAGAACTCCTCACACCTCCTGAAGGCAACCGACAGACACAGCCTCCTGTGGCTCATCGGCGCAGAACTAAGCATGTCGATCAGTCGGATAGTGTGGATTCGAATCGTAAGCTCACCAACCGCCCCCTGAAATTAATCAGTTCGGATGGACTGAAATCTGTATGGGAGGTAGCTCTCCGCCGAGGCAGCCTTCGGGATCAGAGCTTGTTCGCGGTTTTGCTGCAAGGGTCACGTCCACATGACGTAAGGGCTGCTAAAGCGCGTGATATTTCATCCTACAACTCGCATACCCTTATTCGCTTGCGCAGCAGCAAGGCCCCCGAGAGAGAAATCAACGTCTTTTTACCGTCAGGCAATGGCGCCTCGATTGCCCGGTACATTCATAAGGCTGGGCTTTCTAAAGATGACTATCTATTTCCTTCAGCTACAGATGCCAAGCTCCCGATGAGGGCCGATGAAATGAACAAAATCATCAGTTCCTACCTGCGAGAAGCCTTGGGCAATGTCGCGCAGATATCGGGACATAAACTAAGACAATCCGTGATTGCCAACATGATGAAGGCCGGCGCGCCATCATTGTCTGAGTTGATGAGACACGTCTCACATACGACCCATCCTTACCTTGCTGAATGGATGAAGAAATCGAAGGAATAGAGTTTTCCGTTAGCTGACCGGGCTTCGCTCCTGCGAAGCTTGGTCGCCTCGGTTGGCCTGGAGGCAGTATCGCGAAGCTGGGATTGAGGGCATCGCAGATCATCACTTTACTTGTAGCTAAGACCATTGCTGGGCTGATCAACACTACAGCCACACCACTTGCGGCTCAATCGACTCCCTGTAGATTGCGGGCATGTTGTTTTCGATATTGAAATCAACAACCACGCCGAGCATCTGCTCGAGTTCGTCTTGCATATCGGCGATGTTAAAGAGAGAAATCTTCCCGGCCATCTCGACTGGGATGGTCGCCAGCAGGTCGAGATCACTTCCCTCTTCATCCTCTCCACGTGCTGTAGATCCGAATATTCCGGGGCACACAAATCCGTAAGACTCAATGATCCTTCTGATCTCACTCGCCTTACCTTTAATGGCTTCAGAAGGCTTCATTTGAGGAGGGATCTCGGCTAGTGAAACGCTCGGCATACGCCACGATTGATGAGTGACGTTTAGCTTATCAGCGCTGGTGCCTTCGTCGCTCACTCAGTACGAGATCCCGGATATCAACTGGCGAAGTCACACGAGATGCTGGACGAATAGCCACGACATTTTCCTCCCCATCACTGAAAATGCGCTCCATGATTCACGACAACGGAGAGCGCCATGAATTTACTATGGCGATGCATCGAATTCGTTTGGAAAGACAAAAGATCTGGCCAAGAGCAAGCCAGAGATCGGGCGTTCATAGCTGCCCTCAACAATCTGAAATCTCTGCGCGTGACACCGGACGGCGGTATGTCGATCGATCCCGACGAGATACGAGACCAAGTGATAGCTAGTCGCCGGTCACTCAAGCGTTTCGTCCACTAGGCACTTTCTTCCTCGGCCTGGAAGACCTCGATAAGTTTTTGATTGTAATCGTCCAGGTAGCTCTGAAGCCCGTCCCGGTCGATCAGCCGCACGCCCGCCGTGCTGGCCAACTCTTTTGCGGACTTTGTGTAATAAGAGTTCGTGACCACCATGGCCTCGTCGCACCCGTAAAAAGCTTTTGCAGAGATGGCTTGCTGCACAGCCGCGTTGCCTACAGAGCCAGAGTAGTTCTTAGCCTGGATGACCATGTTTTTGCCGAACCGGGTAACGAAAAGGTCGGCGCCTTGATCAGCCGTCTTCTTGGTCTCTTTGACGTCATAGCCAATGGTCTGGAAGATCTCAACCAGAAAGGCTTCGAACTGAAATCCGTCCATGGCATCCACCAGGTACATGGTGATGAACTGGTTCGGATTGAAATGCTCAAGTTGTGATCCCAATCGCTCGACGAGAATGTCGAAATAAATCTCCTCGCAAAGGCTCAAGCCATTTCGAAAAGCCTGTAACGGAAGGAGTGGAACACCAGATGTGGAGGCTGCTTGAGGATTGAATTGAACATTGGGATATGGAACGTCATTTTCCCAAAGGTAATAGAAGAACAAGGCTAGGTCAGACCTGAACGTTGTCCCGGCCTCTTCAATCCAGGAACGTAAGGTGTCGGCCAGATCAGCTCGGATGTGGCGGGTCAACTCTCTCGAGAAGCCCAGGTAGGCAGAGTTGAATGCTGTGGTTTGCAGCAGCTTGTCCAAAAGAGATGGAAGCCCTTCTAGCTCGTCAAAGCCTTTGCGAATCAAGACCTCTCTGAACAGCTCTCTCTCGCTGTACACACCATCCAAACGTGGGCCGGGCACGCCAGCGTCATCGCTGCTACCTGCGCTTTCGCGAGTCGTGTGAATGAAGTTCGTAAAGTATGGCTGCTTCAGCTCCGCGTATTTTCTCAATACGTTGTTCAGAAGATCGTTCAGTTGGGCTTGCTCCTTCTTCTTACCGAAGAAGTCTTGAATCAAGCCTTTGGATCTGTATTGAAAGTCGGGATAAAACGAAGGATCCAGTGGAGTGAGGTGCCGCAACGAGAGCTCTGATGACGGCGAAACTTGGGAGCCCATGCACCACGGGCATGCTGTCTCGAAGGTAGTCCTGTTGCATCCGTTGCATTGGTAAATCATCGTTTCCGTTCCTTCCCAAGTCATCGCGCGCCTTCACGCACATCCTGCTAGCGACCATAGCTCAGTGCCATCACTCAGTCCACGAGCTTGTTTCTACTGCACACAGACGCATCAATGATGGCGAAACCCCATCACGGCGGTTGGAGTGCCGGGCCGGCTAAGCTAGAGTTCCAGCATCTATCAGCCGGACGCTCCGTTGCTGAGCAGTCATCAGGGAAGCGACTATGCAAATTCAGCATCTGGAAATCGCGAACTTCCGCAAGCTCCTATCCGTACGAGTCGACCTCGCAGCCGAGACCACACTACTCGTTGGAGCCAACAACAGTGGCAAATCATCTGCGATGCTGGCCTTGCGCAAGTTCCTACTTTCGAAAGCGTCGATTTTCAGATTGCAAGATCTTACTCTGAGCCATCTCGCCACAATCGATGCCATTGGTGAAGCTTGGGAGGCTGCAGATGATAGCTTCCCCATCCCAGTCGCAAATGAATGGGCTGACTGGTTGCCAACGCTAGATATTTGGCTTGAAGCAGCTCAGGGCGAGCTTCATCACATCCGAGATCTCATACCGAACTTCGCTTGGAAAGGCGGCCATGTCGGTATGCGGTTCCGGCTGGAGCCAGATGATATGCCAGCGCTGTTTGTCGATTACCGCAAAGAGCGAGCACGAGTGAGGGAGCTTCAGCAGGAAATTCAAAAACAGGCAGCGCTAGGTACGCAGCCACCATCGCTTCCGCTCTGGCCGCAGAGCTTGCATGACTATCTGAATCGTCGAATCGGTAAAACCTTCAAGATCCGATGGTACCGACTTGATCCAAGCCAGCTACGAGCTCCAGATCCTGCAACTCGTAAAGCTAACCAGCAACCGCTTGCGGCCACAGCAACGCCACTCGAGCGCAATCCCCTAACAGACCTGATTCGAGTCCACGAGATCAATGCTCAACGCGGCTTTGGTGACAGCGCTGACGAAGGCGTCCTAGAGGGAGGACATGGATCGGGCAGGAAGCTCTCGGAACAATTGCGAGCGTACTACAGCAGGCATCTCGATCCAGGCGATAGCCCAGATATTTCAGATTTGGAGGCACTCAGAGCAATTGAGGCAGCTCAAACTGCCTTTGACACTCGCTTGAGTACGAGCTTCGCGCCTGCGCTCAAGGAAGTCGCCGGTTTGGGCTATCCGAATAACTCCGACCCGTCCATCCGAGTTTCCACCCGCCTCGCCCCTACGGACGGGATGAACCACGAAGCAGCTGTGCTGTTTGAATTGGATTCCGTTGGAGGAGCCCCTGGAGCACCGCCTCTTAGGCTTCCGGAGACGTCCAACGGGCTCGGCTACCAGAACCTCATCTCAATGATATTCCGATTGATGGCATTTCGAGATGAATGGCTTAAGAAGTACAGAAGTCCTGAAGAGCAAAGCGCTACTGGTGTTGAGCCTATACATTTGGTTCTAATCGAAGAACCGGAAGCCCACCTGCACGTCCAGGTTCAGCAAGCATTCATAAAACACGCCTACCATGTGCTGTGCAGCGACCCATTGCTAGCGAAGTATCAGAACCTCAGGACACAGCTGATGGTCAGTTCCCATTCCAGCCACGTAGCTCATGAGATTGACTACGAAAACCTGAGATACTTCCGCAGACTTCCGTCCGGCATGGCCGGGATATCAATCCCAGTCTCTACCGTCTCGAACCTAAGTACAGTGTTCGGCGAGTCCAATCAAACGAAGGAATTCGTTACACGTTACCTTCGGGCCCAACATGCCGACCTGTTCTTTGCGGATGCGGTGATCCTTGTTGAGGGGGCCGCTGAGCGCATGATGCTTCCACATTTTTTGAGGCAACACTTTCGTTTCCTAGACCAGTGCTACATAACCATTTTGGATATTGGGGGAAGCCACGCGCATCGGCTCCGGCCCCTGATCGATGCGTTGGGTATTGTCACTCTGGTGATAACTGACTTGGACGCGGGCCTCCTACAGGTCGGCAAACCTGTCGAGCGGAAGAAAGGCCAAACCACTAACAACCCAACTGTGCGCCATTGGATGCGAGCAGCAGGCCTTGGACATGATGTGGACTCATTACTGGATCTGCCCTTCGACAGTAAAGCTCAGCAAATTGACGAGCTGTTTTCGATCAGGATCGCTTATCAGACGCCCATTACTGTCCGCTTACCCAAAACTGGGCTAGATGTCGAAGCATTACCAAATACCTTTGAAGACAGCCTTGTCTTGAGCAATACAGAGCATTTCGCTAACAAAGCGGGACGCGGGCTGATGCGATCCTTTGCCAAGGCGTTACGTGAAGCAGAAACATCCTTAGAGCTTGGCACAGAGCTGTTCACCAAGCTCAAGGATGGTGATAAGGCTGAGTTCGCACTACACGTTCTCGGCGATTCTGATTTCGCCAAGTTGACGGTGCCTACTTACATCCATGAAGGCTTGGCGTGGTTGCAGTCCAAGCTCGAAAGAAAAAGCAAAGAGCTACTGGTCATCCCTTCAGCGATTGTCGAGGTGACCCCATGAGCCGGCAGCCGGAAGCTGCTATGGATGATGTTCCAGATGCCGATCAGATCATTCAGGACTGTCTGAATCTCGACCATCCGAAGAGCTTTTTCCTATACGCCGGCGCTGGCTCTGGAAAAACCCATTCGTTAGTCGAAGCCGTGAAAATTCTAAAGAATAGGGAACGGCAACGACTGACTTTTGAAGGACGCCAAATCGCGATCATCACCTATACCAAAGCGGCGTCCGAGGAAATTACCCGCCGTCTTGAACACGACCCACTGGTGGTTGTGTCAACCATTCACGCCTTCTCTTGGCGGATGATTCAGGGCTTCAATGATGACATTCGTGAGTGGCTTCGGGTCAAGCTCACCCAAGACATTGGCGAGCTTAATGAGAAGCTCGGAAAGGCTCGAGGGCAAAACAAAACATTTCTAGCAAATCAAGCTTCGAGGGATAGCAAAGTTCGTCGGTTCGATTCCCTGGATCAGATATCGACATTCATTTACAGCCCTACCGGCGACAATCGCGGTAGGCAGGCCCTAAACCATAGTGAAGTCATTCAAATGGCCGCTGTATTTATCCAGCAACCTCCGTTGCTGAACGTTATGACGGATCAGTACCCGGTACTTTTGATCGATGAGAGCCAAGATACCTATGGGCCGCTCATGGACGCTTTTCTGCGAGCACAATCACTCATCCCCGACCGTTTCTCTCTCGGGCTTCTCGGCGATACCATGCAACGCATCTACAACGATGGGAAGGTGCGTTTGGAGGAAGCGATCCCTCCAGATTGGGCGGTGCCCGAAAAACGTATGAACCGTCGCTGCCCAACAAGGGTTGTTGATCTTATCAACGTAATCCGTGCGGGCGCAGACAGTCATCAGCAGAAGCCAAAGCCGGACGCTATAGAAGGCACGGTGCGAATGTTTTGCACCCAACAGACACCGGGGCAAGGTTTCGGGTTGGAGGAAGATATCGCACAGCGTATGGCAGCCATCACCGGCGACGCTCAGTGGGCAGCAGGCAAGGATGGAAGAAAGACCCTAATACTTGAACACAAAATGGCCGGACGCCGAATGGGGTTTGAGGGTGTGTTCACACCATTATATGGGGTAGAGCATCTGCGAACGGGGCTACTGGACGGAACACTGCCAATCTTGAAACTGTTCTTCGAGCGGGTAGCCCCGATTCTTCAAGCCGCTAAGACGAACAGTTTCAGCCTCATAGAAGCTGTCCGACTTCATTCTCCGCTTCTCGATACTAAATCCATGAAAGAGGCGCCTGACCAGTTAGCCTTGCTTGAAAAAGCAGGAGCCGCTACTGGGTCACTGTGCGAGCTGTTCGATGACAACGATCCCCTCATAGGTGACGTGGCTCATGTCCTACACCAAACAGGCCTACTAGATCTCCCTGATCGCCTCGTAGCTGCACTGTTAACAGGCGCCACCACTGATGCCCCTCCCGATACATCGGATCGTGATGCATTAGAAACACATGCATACCAGGTTCTACTGGGACGTCCTTTTTCGGAAATGGCTGCATTCGCTGGCTATACCGAGGGGCTTTCCCCTTTCGACACGCACCAAGGTGTAAAGGGCCTGGAGTTCCCCAGAGTCATGGTCATCCTCAATGATGAAGAAGCAGGTGGCTTCCTTTTCAGTTACGACAAGCTCTTGGGGGTCAAACCAGCTTCTGATAGCGACGTAAAAAATCAGCGTGAGGGCAAAGATGACTCCTTGGCTCGCACTCGTCGTCTGCTGTACGTCACTTGTAGCCGGGCCGAAGAAGGTCTCGCAATTGTGGTTTACAGCGCGCAGCCTGACATAGCTAAGCAGCGAGTGATCGACGCTGGATGGCTCAAGCCAGAAGAGATCGAGATTCTTTGACCTGCTATCGCACCTTTCCACCATACAGGGGAAAGATCACAGCTCCCCTGTGAGGAATGGTCGCTTCGCGCCGGCCTCTAGGTATCCATCACATCTGTGGTCTACATACCAAGCACAAACGGTGATGAGTACAGCCTTCTGGCCACCATCCCCCTGCCGACACAGTCAGCCTTAGGTCGCCCTTTGCCAAAATTGGGTAGATCTACGCAACTACCCACGCCGCTTCAGCCTGCGGCGAGATGAACTAGGCTCTCTGCATCATTCTCAAGGAAGACCGCCATGCCAGGTAACTCGAACTACAAGATCGCCACGGCAGACGCTCTGACATTGCTCTTGCACAACCAGCACGCACTGGGTGCAGCAATAGAAGAGATTACCAAGTGGCTTTCAGAAAATTGCGTAGGAAACGTCGCCGCTCATGCAATGTCGGCGATGGAGGCGCTGGACACAAATGCTCAAGCCATCACAGATTCCATTATGACGATACGCCAGTCGTAGATACTGCTGCACCGCCCTCTGCGCCCCCGTCGCACCTTGCCAATCGGATTGCAAGATAAGGAAAAGAATGTACCCACCAATGGCGAATCCCAATCTCGAAATCACAGCCACCGAATTTGAGCGGTTGGTCAGGGACTGGATCCTCATGCAAAGTGGTGAACTGACATCGCTGGAGGTGACACACGACGTGAAGGTCGAGGCCCACGACTCGACCTACCAGATCGACGTGCTAGCGAAGTTCCAAGCTTTTGCAGGCGCCGAATTCACCGTGCTGATTGAGTGCAAAAAATACCGTAGCGCAGTCGAACGGGAATTGGTTCAGGTACTGCACGACAAGGTCAGATCTGTGGGCGCTCATAAAGGAATGCTATTCGCTACGTCCGGCTTTCAATCCGGGGCGATAAAATATGCGAAAGCGCATGGCATCGCGCTGGTGTCGATCATCGACGGAGCAGTTTCGTACGAAACGCGATCTGCCTTTCCAATTTCAACCAAGCCGCCGGCCTGGCTGAACCTTCCGAAATTTGCGCTATGGCATGTCGGTGAAAATGACGCTGGCAACATATCGATGAAATCTTTGGGACGCACCGACACGGAAATTAACGAGATGTTCGGTGATTAAATTGGGTTTGACAGCACACCGGGTTACCCGCAATTACGGAACAGAGAAATGGATGGAATCTCCGAGCAAAGAAACACCACCGCTCAGTTGAGGCTTGCCGGAGTTGCTGCGGAAGACAGGGCGACGCAGGCTTTTTTTATGCGATTTCCTCGGGAACGGCATGGCCTGGAGCTGGCCGCCACACTGCTCGCGGAAATCAAATCGGATAGGGACAAGCTCGACGTGGTGCTTGGTCTCCAGCAGCTCCTCATCTACAAAATTGCAGGATGTGACATCCGTATTGCTCGCCTTCAGAAAGCTCAGCAGCGCATCCCCCGCATCTTGGCAAGGCCAGAGTTTCGAACGGGAGGTAAAACGCTGAAGGCTCGCTCCAGCATGCTCAAGAAGCTTCGCAAGGGCATCATGGCCAGGATCAAGGATGTCCGCCACCTAGCCTACTTGTGGCGATGCTTTGGTGATGGAATTGCCTCGGTGTATCAGAGCCAGCACGCCCTCCGACACCTTCTCTACAACGACAAGTACGAGGTGAAGGCGACAGCAGGTGCTTTGTACGGCAAGGAAGGTTTTGGGCACGAATATGCCG
>Ga0065714_10002287_pt1 | contig 28980 bp, 26 predicted proteins | sample MisRhiReplicate2_FD_59101 | JGI IMG/M metagenome (GOLD analysis project Ga0065714, IMG submission 59101) | Miscanthus rhizosphere microbial communities from Kellogg Biological Station, MSU, sample Rhizosphere Soil Replicate 2: eDNA_1 v2... | ecosystem: Host-associated > Plants > Roots >... | reverse complement strand
GTGGAAACCATCGGCATGCGTGCCCGAGGCTACCGGATACCGCCAGAGAAACTCGAAGCGGTGACGATTCCGGTGGTGGTCCTGATGGAAATACGCGGCTACAAGCACTTCGTGGTGTTGCAGCGGGCCGACAAGCAATGGGTCTACATCGGCGACCCGGTGCTGGGCCACAAGCGCTACGCCCATGATGAGTTCATCAAAGGCTGGAACGGCATCGTCTTTGCGATCGTCGGCCCGGGCTATGACAAGACCAATGCACTACGCAGCCCTCCTCAACCCTTGACCGCCCGTAACAAGCTGGACGGTTTCAACCCGGTCAGGGATGCGGAACTGATGGATTTCGGCTTCATACAGAGCGACTTTTTTTAATCGCCGACCAACTGCCAACATAAGTACAAAAAGGAGCAGGACGCTCCGGGAGCAGCACATGAAAACCTCACACTGGCTGTCGCTGGCCTGCCTGCTCGCGACCGCCTCGGGCTACGCCCATGCGGGCTTCAAACCCATCGAAGTCAAGGACCAGGAGCTTTCCGAGCTGCGCGGTCGTTATGTCATGCCCGGCCGAGTCATCAGCTTCGGCATCGTCATGAGCAGTACCTGGCGCAACGCCAGCGGCGACTTGATCGGCGCCACCAGCGCCATGCAGATCCAGGCTGCCACCGTCAAACCCGAATTCTATGTCTCCACCATCAAGCAGACCGGTAACGGCAGCGTTCCGGACCAGGGCAGCGGCAATATTACCGGTGGCGCCGGCCTTGGCACGAGCCAGGGCGTGACCCAGAGCGTACGCGCCGCCGGAGACGGCAATACGGCCTACAACAACGTCAACATCAACGTAAAAGAGAGCAACCAGGCCCCGGCACTCGTGCCTTCCCAAGGCCAGTTGCTGACCAAGGGCCAGACCATCAGCGGCAGCAACGCCGCCGGCAGTGTCGCGGTCACCGCCACCGGCAGCGGCGTGCAAATGGCGATCCAGGCCAGCCATAACCAGGGCAGCACCCTGCAACAAGTGGCCCAAGGCGGCTTGCTGCAAAACACCCGTCTGCTGGGAAACAGCAACCTGGTCAACAACATGACGCAGCTCAACGTGGTGCTGAACAACAACGGCCCCAGTGCCGGAGCATTGGACTGCAACCTGACTCAGTTACGTGGTCTTCGAAACCTCGGATATTGATCTACATTGATCTACGTTGATCGCCGATCAATGGGCAAATAAGGACGGCATATTTCATGTATCGATCCGTATCGTTGCGCGCTGTGATGTGTTTAAGCACGTTGTTCCCGGCGGCCGTGTTGCAGGCGGCCCCGGATGCGGACATCGAGGCCCTGAAACAGGAACTTCTTGAGCTCAAGCAACGATACGAGGTCCAGCAAAAGGCCCTGGCGGTGCTCGAACAGCGGGTTCGCCAAGTGGAGGATCAACCCGCCGCCCCACCGCCCAAACGCCTGGCCAAATCCCCGGCCGACATGAAAGGCAACCAGACCGTGGCCGGCAGCGGTGCGACAACGGCTGGCGGCAGTGGCTATGGGCAATCCCTGGCCGATGATTCCCAGCCGGCCCAGAGCGTCTCCAACCTCTATGACGAGGCCAGCGGCTTCTTCGGCGGCGGTAAATTCAGTTTCGAGACCGGCGTGACCTATTCGCGCTACGACACGCGGCAACTGATCCTCAATGGTTTCCTGGCCCTGGATTCGATTTTCCTGGGCAACATCAACCTCGACCGGATCAAGGCTGACACTTGGACGCTGGACCTCACTGGCCGTTATAACTTCGACAACCGCTGGCAGTTCGACCTCAACGTCCCGGTGGTCTACCGCGAATCCACCTATCAGTCAGGCGGCGCAAACAACGGCGCAGCCGGCGTCACCAGCGAAGAAACCGTGACCCGCGACCCGACCATCGGCGACGTCAACTTCGGCATCGCCTACAAGTTCATGGATGAGTCGATCAATTCCCCGGACGCGGTGGTCACCCTGCGGGTCAAGGCCCCCACCGGCAAGGACCCATTCGGCATCAAGCTGCGCCAATCCCAGGCCAACACCAACCTGTTCGTGCCTGACGACCTGCCCACCGGCAACGGCGTATGGTCGATCACGCCAGGGCTTTCGCTGGTCAAGACCTTCGACCCGGCGGTGCTGTTCGGCACCCTCTCCTACACCCATAACCTGGAGGAGTCGTTCGACGACATCAGTTCCACGGTCAACCAGAAGATCCCAGGCAAGGTGCGGATCGGCGACAGCTTCCAGCTCGGCGCGGGCATCGCCTTTGCCTTGAACGAGAAGATGAGCATGTCATTCTCGGTTTCTGACCTGATCCAAAAGAAAAGCAAGCTCAAACAGGACGGCGGCGACTGGGAATCGGTGGTCTCCAGCGACGCCAACGCCGGCTACTTCAACATCGGCATGACCGTCGCCGCGTCCGACAACCTGACCATCGTGCCCAACCTGTCCATCGGGCTGACCGACGATGCGCCGGATTTCACCTTTAGCCTGAAATTCCCGTACTACTTCTGATGCCCTCAGGGATATGTGATGGGCACATATCCCAAGGGAAATGCAAAACCACTGTGGGAGCGAGCTTGCTCGCGATGAGGCCCTTTCAGTCAGCATTGATACTGAATGAAAGACCGCTATCGCGAGCAAGCTCGCTCCCACAGGGGATGTGCGCAGGTTTTAGTCAGCGGATCTGATGCTTGTGCAGCAGGCGATAGAACGTCGGCCGGGACACGCCCAGCACCCTGGCGGCCACGCTCAGGTTGTCGCTGTGACGGTTGAGCACATCGCTCAGGGCCTGGCGCTCGGCGCGGGTCTTGTAGTCCTCCAGCGTACCCATCGGCACCGCGACGCCCTGGTGGCTGGCCAAGCCAAGGTCCCGGGCTTCGATTTGTCGCCCTTCGGCCAACACCAAACCGCGCCGGACGCGGTTGGCCAGTTCCCGCACATTGCCGGGCCAATCATGCATGCCCATCGCCACCAAGGCATCTTCGCTGAAGCTGCGGGGACGGCGACCGGTTTCCTGGCTGTAGAAATGGGAGAAGTGACTGGCGAGCATCGACAGGTCGCCATGACGCTCGCGCAGCGGCGCCATCACTACTTGCAATACGTTCAAGCGGTAATACAGGTCCTCGCGAAACCGCTTGTGCTCGATGGCCGCCTCAAGGTTCACATGGGTGGCCGCCAAGACCCGCACATCGACCGCGATCGGCTGGCTGCCACCGACCCGCTCAATGTGTTTTTCCTGCAGGAAACGCAGCAGATTGGCCTGCAGCTCCAACGGCAGATCGCCGATTTCATCGAGAAACAACGTGCCTCCATGGGCCGCCTCGATCCGCCCGATCTTGCGTTGGTGAGCCCCGGTGAACGCGCCCTTCTCATGCCCGAACAACTCGGACTGGATCAGGTGCTCCGGGATCGCGCCGCAGTTGATGGCGATGAACGGCTTATTACGCCGGTAAGACTGACAATGCAGGGTGCGCGCCACCAGCTCCTTGCCGGTACCGCTCTCCCCGCGAATCAATACCGGCGACTCGGCGGGCGCCAACTTGCTCAATAATTTGCGCAGTTCGCGAATCGGCTTGCTGTCGCCCAGCAGTTCATGTTCGGGCTGATCGATGTGGATCGAGCCCTGTCCCCGCAGGCGCGCCATGCCAAACGCCCGGCCCAGTGTCACCTGGACCCTGGACACGTCGAACGGCAAGGTATGGAAGTCGAAAAACCACTCGCAGACAAAATCACCGACATTTTGCAGGCGCAACACTTCCTGGTTGAGCACAGCGATCCATTCGGTGCCGCTACGGCTGATCAACTCCTTGACGGCTTCCGGGCGTTCCAGGTGAAAAGGCTGCAATCGCAAAAGACCGACGTCACACGTCCGATCGCCAGCGTGTTCGAGGGCGCAACTGTCCACCTCCCAGCCAATAGTGCGCAGAGCTGGCAACAAGCGATGACAATCATCGCAGGGATCAACCACGAGCAGACGACGGGACGTACTGGCTTCGATCATGACTGATCCTTGGCGTCAAAATAAGGAAATATGATTAGAAACAGGCGTTTGGCAGACCTGCATGTAACAGTAGCAAGAAGTTGACACACCCTTGTATCAATTGATTATCGGGATCGCTTCAAAGTGGTTATAAGCAGGCGTTTCGTTAGTTATCACAGACCTGTTTGTTTCAGGGTGCTTTCAAACAAAAGCCCAAAAGCCTGGTCTGAAAGAAAATCGAAATTTATTTAAATAATGTGTGACCCGCCTACGGGTTCGGGACATCAGTACAAGTAACCAGCCGCACGGTACGCCCAACCGACGGCACATCATTTGTTTGGGCACACTTAAGAGAAAACGCCATGAACGCCCCGCTCCGTATCAACGAAGCTCTTTTGATTGCCGACCGCGCATTCCGTCCTTTCCAATGCGTGGCCTGGGCTCCACAAGACGGCAACGGTGAACTTAGCCTGACCGTCATCGACCGCACCAATACCCATATTGGCCGCACCCAAATTCCAAGCAGCGCCTATACCGACCCGGTCCAACTGGCCGATCTGTTGAAACAGGCTCGTGCCGAACTGAGCCAGGAAGGCTACACATTGCAATCCTGGTCGATGCCTGAATAACCACAGGTAAAGCCTGTTATCGATTGCAGGCTTGGCTCTGGGTTGTAAAGCCATCGTTATGGCACGAATCGCCGCTGTATCTGTAGAACATGACAGTTGTGCATTGTCACATTCAGGGATTGAATGTTGCCCTCATGCAGTCGTCGCCCTTTCGGGCTGCTCGACACGCAAGGAGAGGCAGGCATGCTCGATCAATTCGCGTTTGTGTCCCCCAGGGCCATGGCCCACGCTGGGCAACTTGATCCAGGCTTTGCCACCAACGGCAAAGCCTGGGTTCATTTCGAAGACAGTACCTCGAGCCTGACCACCGGATTGACCCTCGATCACGCCGGACAAATCCTGGTGGCAGCCAGGGTCGAGACGGCCCACGGCAGTCGGTTCGGGCTGGCGCGACTCAACCACGACGGTGAGATTGACCCGGACTTCGGCACCCGCGGCTACGTGATCGGCGCGTTTGAACAGGGTTTCGAAGCGACGGCGGGCAAGGTGATCGTGTTGCCCGATGGGCATATCCTGCTGTCCGGCCTGCACTACGAAAGCAACGACCACACCCTTCCCGCCCTGGCGCTGTTCGACCAGCAAGGTTGCGCCGTTCAAAGCTTCGGCAACGCCGGCCGGCACGTCATCAGGCTTTGCGGCAATCTCTCCCAAGGCCTGCGCGACCCCTGGCTACCACCCGGCGTGCCGGGGCTTGAGGCTTGCGACATGCAAGTGCAGGCCGATGGTCGGATCCTTGTGCTCGCCAACCACCACTATCAATTTTCCGATCATGTCGGCGTACTGATCCGACTCTTGCCCGATGGGGCGTTGGATCCTTCGTTCAACGGTCGCGGCTTCGTGATGGTCCGACGCTTGTTGAAAAATACCTGGCTCGGCTGTCTGGTGCTCCAGGCTGACGGTCATATTGTCGTCGGCGGCGCCATCGACTTGCCCCAGCATGGCTTGATTGCCCGTTACGACAGCAGCGGCAAACTCGATGACAGCTTCGGCGAAAATGGCTTCCTGTCCATCCTGGCGCAGGGGCACAGCGTGATGGTCAGCCAAATCGTTCAGGATACGAGCGGTGATCTGCAGGTGTTCGGCAGCAGCCGTGATCCGATGCATAGCCTGTCACTGAAAGTACGCCCCGACGGCAAGCCGGACCGTCATTGCAACCAGGGCCAGTGCCAACTCATGGCGATCGGACGCAATGCCAGTCAGTGGACCGCCGCCCAGCTTCAAGCGGACGGAAAACTGGTGACCGCTGGCGCTACCATCGGTGGTATCGAGGCCGACTTCGTACTTGCCCGACATCTGCCAGACGCCAGCCTCGACCCGGATTTCGGCCAGGGCAAAGGCTGGGTTCGCACTCGACTCGGCTACAGCCTGGACACCGCCACCACCCTGGCTATGCAGGCTGATGGAAGAATCCTGGTGGGCGGTTATTCGCTCCAGGGGCATTATCGAGCGGTGGTTGCGCGGTATTGGGCCTGAGTCGGATTGTCGCGGGTGAACGGTATTTATTCTTACTCTTGATATTCCTCATTTCTTACGGCAAGTTGCGCGCTTCTAATTAAAAGGAGCAGCCGATGTCCGGTTCAATGGCTCAGGCTTTCGCGCATAACTTTCTGGGGCATTCCCCGCGCTGGTACAAGGCGTGCATCATCACGTTCCTGATCCTCAATGCCGTGGTGCTGTGGACCCTGGGCCCGGTTGTTGCCGGCTGGATGCTGGTGGTGGAGTTCATCTTCACCCTCGCCATGGCCCTTAAATGCTACCCGCTGATGCCCGGCGGCCTGCTGCTGGTCGAAGCCCTGGTGCTGGGCATGACCACCCCCAAGGCGCTGTACGATGAGCTGCTGCACAACTTCCCGGTGATCCTGCTGCTGATGTTCATGGTGGCAGGCATCTACTTCATGAAGGATCTACTGCTGTTCCTGTTCTCACGCCTGCTCCTGGGCGTGCGCTCCAAGGCGCTGCTGGCCTTGATGTTCTGCTTTCTCTCGGCGTTCCTGTCTGCGTTCCTTGACGCATTGACCGTCACCGCGGTGATCATCAGCGCCGCGGTCGGCTTTTATGCGGTGTATCACCGTGTGGCGTCGGGCAACGATCCGCGCCAGGACAGCAATGTCGATGAAGACCACGATCTGCCGTCGAGTCATCATGAAGATCTCAATCAGTTTCGGGCGTTTCTACGCAGCCTGCTCATGCATGGCGCCGTAGGCACAGCGCTGGGCGGCGTCTGCACCTTGGTAGGAGAACCGCAGAACCTGCTGATCGGCCATGAGATGGACTGGCATTTCGTCGACTTCTTCCTGAAAGTCGCGCCGGTGTCGCTGCCGGTGCTGGTGGCCGGGCTGGTGACCTGCGTAGCCCTGGAAAAACTGCGCTGGTTCGGTTACGGCACGCTGCTACCGGACAACGTACGTGCCGTGCTGGCCGACTACGCCGAGCAGGACAATCGTGAACGCACCGCACGCCAACGCGCCGCCCTGATCGTCCAGGGTATTGCCGCGCTGATCCTGATCGTGGGCCTGGCCCTGCACATTGCCGAGGTCGGTCTGATCGGCCTGATGGTCATCGTGTTGATTACCGCCTTCACCGGCATCACCGACGAGCACAGGCTCGGCAATGCGTTCAAGGACGCCATGCCGTTCACCGCGCTGCTGGTGGTGTTCTTTGCGGTGGTGGCGGTCATTCACGACCAGCAGTTGTTCACGCCGCTGATCCAGTGGGTGCTGGGCCTGCCCGCCGACCAGCAGCCCGGCATGCTGTTCATTGCCAATGGCCTGCTGTCGGCCATCAGCGACAACGTGTTCGTGGCAACCATCTACATTACCGAGGTCAAGCAGGCCTTCGTCTCCGGCCACATGAGCCGCGAACAGTTCGAGACCCTGGCGGTGGCCATCAACACCGGCACCAACCTGCCGAGCGTCGCCACACCCAACGGCCAGGCTGCATTCCTGTTCCTGCTGACCTCGGCGATCGCCCCGCTGATTCGCCTGTCCTATGGCCGGATGGTCTGGATGGCCGTGCCCTACACCGTGGTGATGGGTGGCTTGGGCTGGTATGCGGTGACTTACTGGTTGTAAAAAACTTGGAACATCGATGGCAAGGGGATCCCTCTGTGGGAGCAAGGCTTGCCCGCGATGAAGGCGATACGGTCTATCAGGAACCGAGGCGCCTGTTTCGCGAGCAAGCTTTGCTCCCACAGTGGGAATGAATTCCCCTGCCACCAAAGGCCAGGACATCCTATCGCGGCAAGATGTAGCGTTCGATCGCCAGCGCCGCACCGTCGTCAATAACCGCGGCGGTCACGACGTCCGCTTGGCGCCGGATCGCCTCTTCCGCCTGCCCCATGGCAATCGACAATCCCGCGCGATGGAACATCGCCGGGTCGTTGCCACCGTCACCCATGGCCGCCGTCTGCTCCAGCGGCACATCGAGGAAGGCTGCCAGGGTCGACAGCGCTTCTCCTTTGTTCGCCTTCATGGCCGTCACATCCAGGTAGATCGGTTGCGAGCGCGACACCTGGGCCTGGTCCTTGAGCAGCGGATGCAACCGCGCCTCCAACTCCACCAGCAGGTCCGTGTTGGCGCTGGTGGCGACGATCTTGTCGATCCGCTCCAGGTACGGCTCGAAGCTTTCGACCTCTACTGGTGGGTAGCCCAGGCCACGCGTCTCCACCGGCACCATCGGACCGTTGGCGTCGCGCACCAGCCAGTCGCCATCGGCAAATACCCAGACTTCGATGCCGGGCTGATCGGCGTACAGGGCCAGTGTGGCCAGCGCTGCTTCGGGTGGCAGGTAGTGGACGGCAAGAAAGCTGCCATCGGGATGAACCAGCGTGCCGCCATTGAACGCCGCCGTGGGCAGGTCGACACCCAGGGCCTCGATCTGCTGCAACATGGCCCGCGGTGGCCGTCCGGTGGCGAGGCTGAACAGCACACCGGCCTCACGCAATGAGCGAACCGCCTCAATGGTGCGCTGGTTCAGGCTGTGGTCGGGCAACAGCAGTGTGCCGTCCATGTCGCTGAGCAAAAAACGGATGGGATGCTTCACCAGATCACTCATCCGAGGTCGTGCCAGACGCGACTGTCGCGGGTCAGCAAGTCATCGGCGGCCGCCGGGCCATCTTCGCCGGCCTTGTAGGGCTGGAATGCCGCGTCCTGCTGCCAGGCATCGAGGAACGGCTGCACGGCGCGCCAGCCGTTTTCGATGTTGTCAGCGCGCTGGAACAGCGTCTGGTCGCCGGTCAGGCAATCGTAGATCAGGGTTTCGTAACCCGTGGATGGTTGCATTTCGAAGAAATCCTTGTAGGCAAATCCCAATTCGATATTGGCCATGTCGAGTGCCGGCCCCGGCCGCTTGGCCAGCAGGTCGAACCACATGCCTTCATTGGGCTGAATCTGGATTCTCAAGTGCGTAGGTTGCAGTTCGTCGACTTCGGTGTCGCGAAACTGCGCGTAGGGCGCGGGCTTGAAGCAGATGACGATCTCCGTGTCCCGCACGCTCATGCGCTTGCCGGTGCGCAGGTAAAACGGCACGCCGACCCACCGCCAGTTGTCGATCATGACCTTGAGGGCGACGTAGGTCTCGGTGCTGCTGTCGGGCGCCACGTTGGCCTCCTGGCGATAACCTTTCACCGCCTTGCCACCGACTTCACCGGCCGCGTACTGGCCGCGGACCGAGTTGGCCCGGGCCTGCTCCACCGACCAGGGCCGGATCGCCCCGACGACCTTGGCCTTTTCCCCACGCACTGCGTCGGCACCAAACGCCGCTGGCGGCTCCATGGCCACCATCGCCAGCAGTTGGAAAAGATGATTGGGCACCATGTCCCGCAGGGCGCCGGTATGTTCATAAAAACTGCCACGGGTTTCCACGCCGACCGTTTCGGCGGCGGTGATTTGTACGTGGTCGATGTAGTGGTTGTTCCAGAACGCCTCGAACAGGCTGTTGGAGAAACGGCTGACCAGAATGTTCTGCACCGTTTCCTTGCCCAGGTAATGGTCGATGCGATAGATCTGTTTCTCGCTCATGACCTTGAGCAGGCAGGCGTTCAGCGCTTCGGCGGTGTGCAGGTCGGAGCCGAACGGCTTTTCGATCACCACTCGCCGGAAGGCCCCCTCCTGCTCCTGAAGCAGCCCGGCCGCACCAAGGCGGCTGACCACTTCACTGAAAAAGCGCGGCGCGGTCGCCAGGTAGAAAACCGCGTTGCCGGTGCCGCTGGCGGCGATTTTGGCCGCCAGCGCCTGGTAGGTGCTCTCATCGAGGAAATCACCCTGGACGTAGCTGATGCCCCGGGCCAGCTTGGCCCACAGCACCGGATCGAGCGCCCGGTCGGCATCGCCGCCCTTGCTCGCCGCTTCGTTACGGATGAAGTCCTCGAGTTTCTTGGCAAAATCCACATCGCTGATGGCGTTGTGGTCAACCCCGATGATGCGCAGCCCATCGCCCAGCAGACCGTCGCGACTGAGGTGGTAAAGCGCCGGCATCAGCAGACGCTTGACCAGATCGCCATGGGCGCCGAACAGAAACAACGTGGTCGGCGGCGCGGGTTCTGCCTTGGATTTGCTGCCGATCGAGGTCATTTTTTCGGCGTCTCCACGTGGCCGCCGAAGCCGAAGCGCATGGCCGAGAGCATTTTGTCACCGTACGTGCTTTGCTGGCGCGAGCGGAAACGGGCAAACAACGAACTGGACAGGACCGGAACCGGCACCGCTTGCTCGATGGCAGCCTCGATGGTCCAGCGCCCTTCACCGCTGTCGGCGACCTCACCGGAAAAACCATCCAGTTTCGGATCGCTGGCCAACGCGTCGGCGGTCAAGTCCAGCAGCCAGGACGACACCACGCTGCCGCGACGCCAGACTTCAGCGATATCGGCCACGTTCAGGTCGAAGCGCTGCTCCGGTGGCAGGCTTTCGCTGGATTTGGTCTTGAGGATGTCAAAACCCTCGGCAAAGGCCTGCATCATTCCGTATTCGATGCCGTTGTGGATCATCTTCACAAAATGCCCCGAACCGGCCGGGCCAGCGTGGATGTAGCCACGTTCGGCGCGGTCATCGTCGGATTTGCGGTCACGGGTGCGCGGGATGTCGCCCATGCCCGGCGCCAGGCTGTCGAACAGCGGGTCCAGGCGCTTCACCACTTCGGCATCACCGCCAATCATCATGCAGTAACCGCGTTCCAGGCCCCAAACGCCGCCGGAGGTGCCGACATCGATGTAGCTCAGGCCTTTTTCCGACAGGGCCTGGGCGCGACGGATGTCGTCCTTGTAGTACGTGTTACCGCCATCAATGATCACATCGCCCGGCTCCAGCAGTTCGCTGAGGACGTTAATGGTGTCTTCGGTGGGTGCGCCGGCCGGCAGCATGACCCAGACCGCCCGAGGCTTCTCCAGCCCGGCGACCAGTGCCGGCAGGTCCGCGACGCCCGTGGCGCCTTCCTGACGCAGGTTTTCGACAAAAGCGGCGTTGCGGTCGTAGACGACGGTGGTGTGCCCATTGAGCATCAGGCGCCGCGCAATATTGCCGCCCATGCGGCCCAGTCCAATGATCCCGAGTTGCATGTGCTGATGCTCCCTACTACAAATAAAGGTGTGTCAAAGATTTAACACTATCGACTAATGGAGGTTAGTCCAGAGCATTGCTGCATAGTTTCCGGGTAATTCGAGCGATCACAAGGGATAACGCTCAAGATCCGGCCGAAGACACAGCGACCATGAAAAATAAAAAAGTTCCAATCACAAGCAAAAGAAATCAGAATCGGCGCCGATAGTAGAGGTGTCGACCAAATACTGGCGACATCTCTATAGTTGATGTACGCCATTTGCGAGGTGAGCAATGGGCCCTGTCGTTACCGCACGTCCTCCCCAAACCCTTTATGTGACCATTCGTCGCGATGAATTGCGCCTACTCAAGGAAGAACGCGATCTACTGCTTGATGAAGTGACGCAACTGCGCATGCAGTTGCAACACGCACAGTTGTCCCACCAGAGCCAGTCCCTGGCTCGGTAACCGCCCCAGAGGCACAGCGCCAGGAAGTGACACTGGCCAAACCGGTGTCATTTCCATGCGAGTCCGCCATGCACACTTGTGGCGAGGAGATCTGTCCCCACAGGGCTGTGGGAGCAAAGCTTGCTCGCGAAACAGGCGCCTCGGTTCCTGAAGGACCACATCGTTTTCATCGCGGGCAAGCCTTGCTTCCACAGATACATCCCCTGCCACAAATAAATCCCTCCCCCCAGGTGCTCGCACCCCGTTATCGATTTGTATTCGAAAAACTCACAAACTTTTCACAACCGACTCGTGATACTCCCCGCCTTTAAGGTTGCTCGGCGTATGCCTGCGGTCACCAATCCGGTGCAGACAGCGTCGTCGACAAAGGCTGGAGCGCTTGATGAGTTTGTTCAAACGCAGCAAAACGACTGCGAAAGGTTTCGACTGGGCCGGGCTTGGCTGGCTGTTTCTGTTCTTCTGGTACTTCTCTGGCATCACCCAACTGCTCATTCTGTTGAGCGACACCTCCGGCTTCACCGGCTTTCGCCAAGCGTTCGTGATGAGCGCGGTGTGGTTGGCGCCCATGCTGCTCTTCCCCGCCCGCACGCGCGTGCTCGCGGCCTTGATCGGCGTGGTGCTGTGGGCCTGCTCCATGGCCAGCCTCGGCTACTTCTTCATTTATCAGCAAGAATTTTCCCAGAGCGTCATCTTCATCATGTTCGAATCGAACGTGTCTGAAGCCGGCGAGTACATGACACAGTATTTTGCCTGGTGGATGGTGGCGGCGTTCCTGGCCCACACCGCCGTCGGCTATTGGCTCTGGACCCGCTTGCGCCCGGTGTACCTGCCCCGGGGCCAGGCCATGGTCGCAGCAGTCGCCATTGTCTTGGCCGTGGTCGGTTATCCGCTGATCAAGCAGACCCAGCGTACCGGCAGCTTTGCCGGTGGCCTGGAGAAATTCGAAGATCGCATCGAGCCTGCGGTGCCGTGGCAGATGGTAGTGGCGTATCGTCGCTATGGTGAGCAGTTGGAGAACATGCAAGGCATGCTCCACAGCGCCAGCAAGATCGCGCCACTGCGCAACCTCAAGGACGCCATGGCCGACCAACCGGCCACTCTGGTGCTGGTGATCGGTGAATCCACCAACCGCCAACGCATGAGCCTCTACGGTTACCCGCGGGAAACCACGCCAGAGCTGGACAAGCTCAAAGGCCAGCTGTCGGTGTTCGACAACGTCATCACCCCGCGCCCCTACACCATCGAAGCGCTGCAGCAGGTGCTGACGTTCGCCGACGAACAGAACCCGGACCTGTACCTGAGCACCCCGTCGCTGGTGAGCATGATGAAACAGGCCGGCTACAAGACCTTCTGGATTACCAACCAGCAGACCATGACCAAGCGCAACACCATGCTCACGACCTTTTCCCAACAGGCCGACGAGCAGGTGTACCTGAACAACAACCGCAACCAGAATGCCGCGCAGTACGATGGCGATGTGATCGAGCCATTCAACAAGGCCTTGGCCGACAGCGCCCCGCGCAAGCTGATCGTGGTGCATCTGCTCGGCACCCACATGAGCTACCAGTACCGGTATCCGCCGACCTTCAACAAGTTCACCGACCGCCAAGGCGTACCGGCAGGCCTGCGTGATGATCAGGTCCCGACCTACAACAGCTACGATAATGCGGTGCTGTACAACGACTTCGTCGTGTCCAGCCTGATCAAGGACTACGCCAAGACCGACCCCAACGGCTTCCTGCTGTACCTGTCGGACCATGGTGAAGACGTGTTCGACTCCTCGGGCCACGGCACCCTGGGCCGTAATGAAGGCAAGCCGACCGCGCCGATGTACACCATCCCCTTCATGGCCTGGGCCTCGCCCAAGTGGCGCGAAAGCCATGACTGGAACTTTGCCGGCGACCTGTCGCGCCCCTACAGTAGCTCGCACCTGATTCACACCTGGGCGGACATGGCTGGCTTGAGTTTTGATGAACTGGACCACAGCAAGAGCCTGGTCAGCGCGGACTTCAAGGCGCGCCCGCTGTTGATTGGCGACCCCTATCAAACCCCACGCAAGGCCCTGATCGACTTCAGCCTGATGCAGCCCAAGGCACCGGCGGCTGCAGTCGTGCAGAAATAACCGAACCCCCTTAGAAGCCCGCTTTTACAGGGGCTTGATCCAGAACTCCATAGGTCCGTGGGCCGGGTCGAACATGCCGGCGGCAAAGCCGAACTTGGCATAGCTGGCCTGGGCCACGGCATTGCCCTCGAGCACTTCCAGGGTAATCTTGCAGCAACCACGCTGGCGGGCGATGTCCTCGACCTTCTGCAGCATCTTCTGGCTCAGCCCGAGCCCACGAAAATCCTTCATCACCGCCACGTCGTGGACGTTCACCAGTGGCCGGCAGGCAAAGGTTGAAAAACCTTCGAAACAATTGACCAGCCCCGCCGGTTCGCCGTTGACGAAAGCCAGCACGCTGAAGGCATGAGGGCGCTTGGCCAGTTCCTCGGGCAGATGCAGCAGCACCTCTGCCGGCAATGGATGCCCCCCGCCCATCGGGTCCTGTGCATAGCCGTTGAGCACATGACAGATCGCTTCGGCGTGAACCGGGTTGGTGTAGCTGGCTTGCAGTACAAGGATGTCCTTGGCTTCTTCCATGACCTTCCATCTCACTTCGTTAGTGCCGCCAGCTCGAAGCCGTCGGCGGGATACAGGTCAGGTTCGCTGACCAAAACGTTGCATTTGCATTTCCTGGAGGCGGCTGAGGGTACGGCGAAACGGGAATTGCAGATAGCCCTCGGTATACAACTCATCCATCGGCACCAGGGCCGAAAGGCACAACGGCACCTTGCGGTCATAACACTCGTCAACCAGGGCGATGAAGCGCCGTACACCATCGTCATGGATCGACAACTGCGGCAATTCGCGATCACCGGCCTCGACCCGTTCGACACCGTCTTCGGTGCCACGGGCAATGCGCCCTTCGCGTTGTTCGGCGCTCAGGCACGGCACGTCACTGAGCAGGATGACGCTGAAGCGGTCGCACAGCGCCATGAAATCCAGCGCCGAGAACGGTTGCTCGCACAGGTCGGAGTAACGGCTCCAGAGCACGGTATCGCTGGCCCGAACCGGTTCAAGCAGGCGATGACCGACCTCGATCGGCGCAGTGCTCGACGCTTGCCCGGTGGTCAACTGGTTGAAGACCTCCCCCAGCGGATCAGGTTGCCCGGGATCGCGCAGCCAATAACGTTGCTGTAACTGACCTGGGTGCTGGCGATGGTCTTGCCAACCGTTCACCGGCACGACCTGCATGTATCGATTGATCGCGGTGATGGTCGGCAGGAAACGCTCGCGGTTGTGGCCGTTGGCATAGAGTTCTTCCGGCGGCAGGTTGGAGGTACTGACCATCACCATGCCCAGCTCGAACATCACCTGGAACAGGCGCCCGAGGATGATTGCATCGCCGATGTCGTTGACGAACAGTTCGTCGAAACACAGCACCCGTACTTCAGCACTCAACTCCCGGGCCAGGGCCTGCAAGGGATCCGGCGTGCCAGTGAGCTGAAATGAACGCTGATGCACCCACGCCATGAAATGGTGGAAGTGTTGTCGACGGGCCGGCACCTTGAGGCTTTCATAAAAGCGGTCCATCAGCCAGGTCTTGCCACGTCCCACCGGGCCCCAGAGATAAACGCCCTTGATCGACTTGCGACCTTCGTGCAACGCCTTGTGGCATTGCTCCAGTGTCATGATGGCCAGTTCCTGGGCCTCGTCCTGGACGAAGCCGTGGTGTTCGATGGCATGCTGCCAGGCACTCAAGGGGGAGTCGAAAGTCATACGGCCCGGGTCCGGAAAACGAAGGTGGGGAGTATGCCATGGCGGACGACTGCAGGAACCCTGCGTGGATCTGTGGCGTGGGGTTTATCTGTGGGAGCAACATCTTGTGAAAGCATGGCCTGTGGGAGCATGGCCTCTGGAAGCAATGGCCTGTGGGAGCATGGCTTGCCCGCGATAGTCGCGCCGCGGTCCAACAGCCAAACCGCGTTATCGTTCATCGCGGGCAAGCCTTGCTCCCACAGGCCTTGCTCCCACAGACCTGAGTGCAGAACTTAGATCGAGATATCCAACCGACTGATCTTGCCCTGCTCATCGAGCCGGAAGGTGTAGCGTAACTCCAACGGGCTGCCGGGGAATGTCCCGGAGATCAGGTTCTGCACCAGCACCTTGCCAGTGCGTTGCTGCACATTGAGGACTTCCACCCGCGGCTGGAAGCGCTGGGCGGTGTCTTCCATCCATTGGGCGATGGCCTGGGTGCCAACACGGTGCTGGCCTTCATCGAACACGTTGGCATCCTCGGCGAAGAAACGCGTCACCGCCGAACTGTCACGGGCATTGGCGGCCGCGATGTAGCCGGCGATGGCCGGGGCCAGGGAAGAGACGGGATTGGACATGGTACGGCTCCTTGTTTTATCGATCTGGCACTATGCTAGAACAGCGTTGTGTCAGTTTTTGTCAGGAGTGAAACGCCCGGTTTCGTCCAGCTTCATCAGCGCAAACCAGTCGCGCAGCAAGTCGCTGCGTCGGCCCGGATAGCGCTCGCCCTGCTCGGTGGCAGAGGCAATCCGGTCAGTGCGAAAAGTCCGATAGGCGCCGCGCAATTCACACCAGGCCACCACCACCCGCGCTTCATTGAAAAAGCCCAGGGCCAGCGGCCAGATCAAGCGTTGGCTCGGGGTCTTGTTCACATCGGCGTAATCGATATGCAGCTTGGCCTGGGCGCGAATGGCCTGGCGGTACACATTCAGTTCCACCGTGTTCTGCGGATAGCCATAACCCGGTGGACCGGGCAATACCGTGGGGTTGCGCAAGGCGTCTCGCACATCGGGGGCCAGCACTGCGGCGACCTTCGCCAGGGCGTCGGCGGCGGCCTTGCCCAGCACCTCGTCGGCGCGCTGATCGACGTAGCGCAAGCCCAGCACAATGGCCTCGATTTCATCGGCGGTGAACATCAGTGGCGGCAGGAACAGGCCGCTGCGCAAGACATAACCGATACCCGCCTCGCCCTGGATCGGCGCGCCGAGGGCGGTGAGTTCGGCGATGTCGCGGTACAAGGTGCGCTCGGAAACGTTCAGTTCGCCCGCCAATGTCGCAGCGGTGACCGGGCAACGCTTGCCCCGCAAGACTTGCAGCAAAGTGAGCAACCGAGAGGTACGCGACACGATGGACTGTCCGGAAAGAAAAAGTTGACGCAGATTAGCAGAGGCTGGTGTCAGAAACTGTCAGGAGCCATGATCCTTGTTTGGACCCAGAGCAAGGTGGAATCTGCCCCCGCAAGGCTGTGGGAGCAAAGTTTGCTCGCGAAACAGACACCTCGGTTCCTGAAAGACCGCATCGCCTTCGTCGCGGGCAAGCCTTGCTCCCACAGGGTGGTTTGCCGTTGTCATGGGGCCGCTGTGGGTTATCGTACTCAATCGTTTCCGAGTTTTTTCCTTTCTTGAGAGTCTATCCATGCGCAGAATCCTCGGCCTTTCCGTTTTCCTGATACTGCTCAGCCTGAGCGCCTGCGCCCTCTTCCCGCACCGTGACCCGCTGAACATCAACGTAGTCGGCATCGAACCCTTGCCCAACCAGGGCCTGGAGGTGCGTTTCGCCGTGAAACTGCGCGTGCAGAACCCCAACGAAACCGCCATCGACTACAACGGCGTGGCGCTGGACCTGGAGGTCAACGACCGTACGCTGGCAACGGGGGTCAGTGACCAGAGCGGTTCGATCCCGCGCTTTTCCGAGGCGATCCTCAGTGTCCCGGTGAGCATTTCGGCGTTTTCGGTGTTGCGCCAGACCTTGGGCCTGAGCCAGACCCAAGGTCTGGACAACCTGCCCTATGTGCTCAAGGGCAAGCTCGCCGGCGGCGTATTCGGCACCCTGCGCTTCGTCGACCGCGGAACCCTCGACCTGCCGGGTTCCGCCGCCAGCTGGTGAATCATGCCGTGAAGCGCACGCCGGGCTTGGCGCGCTCATCCACCACCAACTCGAACACATCCGGCCTGGCGTAATGCCCCACCACGTCATAGTCGTAGCGCGCCCGCACCAGTTCATCGGTGTCGATTTCGGCGGTGAGTAACCCCGCCGTGTCTTTCAGCGGCCCGGCCAGCACGTCGCCCATGGGCCCGACAATCACGCTGCCACCAGCAATCAACGGCCGCTCGGCCGGCCAGTGCGCGACCTCGATACCCAGGGCCTGCGGCGAAGCCTGGACCTGGCAGGCACTGACCACAAAGCAGCGACCTTCGTGGGCGATATGGCGCATGGTCACCTGCCACATCTCCCGCTCATCCACCGTCGGCGCACACCAGACTTCCACGCCTTTGGCGTACATCGCGGTGCGCAGCAGCGGCATCATGTTTTCCCAGCACACCGCCGCGCCGACCCGACCGACCTGGCTGTCGATCACGGGCAAGGTCGACCCATCGCCCTTGCCCCAGATCAGCCGCTCGGTGCCGGTGGGCATCAACTTGCGGTGCCGGGCTACCAGGCCTGCATCGGGTTCGAAATACAGCGCGGTGCAGTACAGGGTGCTGCCGACACGCTCGATGACGCCCAGCACCAGGCTCGCCCCTGTACGCGCCGACAGCCCGGCCAGCGCTTCGGTTTCAACGCCGGGCACGTCAATGGCATTGGCAAAATAGCGGGCAAACGCCTCGCGCCCCTCCGGCAGCCGGTAACCCAGTTGAGTCCCGAACCCCTCGCCCTTGGGATAGCCACCCAGCAGCGCTTCAGGCATCACCACCAGGCGCGCGCCGGCCTCGCGAATGGCCTCTTCGTAGGAAAGGATCTGTGCCAGGGTCTCGCCCTTGCCGCCAGGCAACGAGCCGATCTGCAGGGCAGCCACAATGGATTTGGGCATGGTTTTTCAACTCCTTGATCATCAGGTGTTGCTGATTCTCAAGCAGCGGCCGATCATGAATAAAGCCCTGAATGCTGCTAAATGATATGAGCCTTATGAATATCGCTGACATCGACCTCAATCTGCTCAAGACCTTCGAAGCCCTGCATGACGAATCCAGCGCCAGCCGCGCCGCCGTGCGCCTGGGCGTGACCCAGTCGGCCATCAGCGCTGCGCTGCGCAGGCTTCGCGGTTTGTATGACGATCAATTATTCGTGCGCACCGGCCGGGGCCTGGCGCCGACGCTGCGGGCCAATCAACTGAAGCCGGTGATCAGCGAAGCATTGGATAAATGCCGCCAGAGCCTGGCGATGGTCGACCCGGATGCCAGCCATTACGAAGGCCGCTCGGTCATCGTCGGCCTGTCGGACGACTTCGAAATTGCCCATGGGCGACGCCTGATCGAAGAAGTGGCCCACCGCGCGCCGGGCCTGCGCTTGATTTTCCGCCAGACCCACAGTCAGATCGTCGGCCGGGCCCTGATGGAGCGCGACCTTGACCTGGCGATCACAGCGGGCGGTTTCGCCCAGCGATTGCTCAGCCGTCAGGTGTTGGGCGAAGGCGATTACGCTTGCCTCCTGGACCCGGCGAGCCTGGCGCAGGGCCAGCAATCCCTCAGCCTGGAGGCGTTCGTGGCCCGTGAACACCTGCTGGTGTCTTCGGGTGGTTTCATCGGCATCACCGACGAAGGGCTGGCCGGGCTTGGCCTGAGTCGGCGAGTCTGCGCCTCGACCACCCACTTTGCCGCGTTGCCGTTCCTGCTCAAGGGCAGTCAGGCCGTGGCGACCATCCCGACCCATGCCGCCCGGGCCATCGCCGACCTCAGCGGCCTGGCCTTGCTGCCCTGCCCCCTGGCCTTGCCCCGCTACCCCATCGAGTTGGGATGGCGAACCCACACGCAAATGGAGCCGACTATGCTCAAGGTTCGCGAGGCCATTACGGCAACATTCGCCTAAGGCTTACTTGTTGGCAGCCATCAGTCGATTGACCTCACTGCGCACCATGTTGGCGTACTCCGGCGGCGACATGCCGTCCAGTTCGGCACGCACCCACTCGGCCCACTTGCCCTTGCGTTTGGAGCGCTCGCCGAACAAGCGGGCGGCATCGCCCTTGGCCTTGCCCAGGTTGTTTTGCCACAGTTCAAAAAGTCGGGATTTTTCGTCTTCCAGCGCGGCGCGCTCGGCCAGGGGCTTGTCAGCCAGATTGAAGCTCATGGGAATTACCTGTTGCGTAAATAGGCGCCATCTTACACCTTGGAGGGAAACGTCTTAACCACGATTTGTGATGGACTGCCCTGCCAGCGCCGAGCGTTGCAACTTTTTAACGGGCACGGCACTCCATTGTTCAATGCCATCATCCACACAAGGAGTACTTCCATGGCCCGTAAAGGCACCGTGCAAGCGAACGGAGAGCAAATCAAGGATCAAGCCTTCAGCGAATTGACGGCTCTGATTGAAGAATCGGAAAAGCTGCTCAAAAGCAGTGCCTCGCTGGTGGGCGAAGAGGCCGAAGACCTGCGAGGCCAGATATCCCAGAAACTGCAACAGGCGCTCGACTCAGTCACCAGCACGCGGGAACGTACCCGTCCCATGGTCGATGCCACTGAGGTCTATATTGGCGGCCACCCCTGGCAGACCGTGGCGATTTCCGCCGGTTTCGGCCTGGTGGTGGGTTTGTTGCTAGGACGGCGTTAAACACCACAAACCAGTCCCCGGACCTCATGTGGGAGCGAGCTTGCTCGCGATGACGGTGAGTCAGGCAACATCTCTGCTGCTGAACCACCGCTATCGCGAGCAAGCTCGCTCCCACAGGAGTTTGTGGATGAGCCTGCCACTTATGAACATCCACAAGGTTTTGCTTTAAGCCACAGGTCCCGCCCGCAGGATCGACACATCCTCCCCGCGATACAGCGCCTCGACCTTCCCCGCCCGCCACTGCAGCACCGCCCGTTGGTTGATCGAGCCTTTGTCGGTGATTTCACCACGGTCGATGGACGCCGGTTCATCGAGCAAGGCGATCCACTCCACGCGACTGGCGTTGCCGCTGGCTTCGCGGTTCAGGCGTTGCAGCCAGTCGGCGAACCATTGGCGTACCGGCGGGCTGGCGAGGACCTGGGCGTCGCTGGCCTCCCCGCCCAGGCCCGACAAGCGTCGGCATTCAGCAAGCCGTGGGAACACCAGCGCCCCCAGGCACTCGCGATCCGGCGCGGTGATCACCAGGTCCTGGACGTAGGGCGTGCCCTCCAGCACCGCGCGGTTGCGCAACGGCCCGACGCTTACGAATACACCGGAAGACAATTTGAAGTCCTCGGCGATCCGCCCATCGAACATCAGCCCCAGTTGCGGATTGCTGGCATCGGCCAACTTGATCGCATCCCCCGAACAATAGAAACCGTCCTCGTCGAATACCTCGGCAGTTTGCTGCGGCGAGCGCCAGTAGCCGGGCATGATGTGCGGCCCGCGAAAACGCCCTTCGAACTTGCCGTCCACCGGCACCAGCCGGACTTCGCAGCCGGGCGCCGGAAGGCCAATGTAGCCGGCCATGGACAACGGCCCGGTGGTGAAGGTGCAGGACGGCGCCGCCTCGGTCATGCCCAGGCCCGCCATCATGCGGATACGTTCGCCGCAATGCTGTTCGGCGACCTTGTCGAGCCGGTCCCAGGTGCTTTGGGACAAACCCGCTGCCGCAAAGAAGAACAGACTGATGCGCTTGAAGAATCGCTCGCGCAACTCACCGTCCCGCTCCAGGGCGCTAACCAGCTCCTCCCAGCCCTTGGGCACGGTCAGGTAGGCGGTCGGTGAAATTTCCTTGAGGTTGCGCAGGGTTTCGGCGAAGCCCTGGGCGGTGGGTTTGCCGTCGTCCAGGTAGAACGTGCCGCCGTTGTACAACACGATGCCAACGTTGTGGCTGCCACCGAACGTGTGGTTCCACGGCAACCAGTCCACCAGCACCGGGGGCGCCTCGCCGAACACCGGAAAGGTCTGCAGCAGCATCTGCTGATTGGCGCAAAGCATACGCTGGGTGGTGATCACCGCCTTGGGCAGTTTGGTGGAGCCTGAGGTAAACAGGAACTTGGCGATGCTGTCCGGGCCAGTGGCGGCGAACGCCTGCTCGGCCTCGGCGCCGCCGGGTTGGGCCAGCAGGCTGGCGAAGCTTGTCCTCGACCGGCCAGCTATCTCGCCACGCACCGTGATCAAGGGCACGTCCGCCGGCAATACGGCAGTGATTGCCCGCTCGAACGGTGCGGCTTCGCTGACAAACACCAGCCCCGGCTGCAACAGATCGCAGACGTGACGCAGCTTGGCGAAATCCTGGGACAGCAATGAATAGGCCGGCGAAACCGGGCAATAGGGAATACCGGCGTACATCGCGCCGAGGGCCATTTGCAGGTGCTCGATGTCGTTGCCGGAGAGCAGCGCCAAGGGTTTCTCGGCCGATAAGCCGTAACCGAGCAGGCTTTGGGCGATGGCCCGGACACTGTCGAGCATTTGGGCATAACTGACACGACACCAGTCACCACCGGCTTCACGGGCGGCGATAAACGTCTGCTCTGGGCGCACCTCGGCCCAGTGCACCAGGCGCTCGAGCAACCGCGCCGGCAGCGGGGCCAGGGGCTCCAGGGAGCGCATGTGCAAGATGCCACGCTCTTCCCGGACTTCGACGGCAGGATGACCAATCGACACCTGGCGATACCGCCTGGCCTCGGGTCGGGAGGACGGTCTGGACTCGAAACTCACGTACATTTCCTCCACCAAGGCACACTCGGGTCGCGATGCGAGCGGAGCGTGGCAGCACTAGGCTGCGGCCTTGTCATTATTATTCTGGCCTGCATCGGGGCGACGGTGTTCAAGGCTCCACCGCCCGCGATGCGACGGGTTTCAGATCGGGTAATGCCGGGGACCGTTCTGCAAGGTCACCCAACGCAGCTGGGTGAAATGCTCGATGGACGCCTTGCCGCCAAAGCTGCCGTAACCACTGGACTTGACCCCGCCAAAGGGCATCTGCGCCTCATCGTGCACGGTCGGCCCGTTGATGTGGCAAATGCCCGACTCGACCCGCTGGGCCAAGGCTAGAGCACGGCTCGTGTCGCGACTGAAGATGGCGGCCGACAGGCCGAACTCGGAATCGTTGGCCAGGCGCAACAGCTCTTCATCGCCGTCACCGCGCAGAAGCACCGCCACCGGCCCGAAAGACTCTTCGCGGTACAAGCGCATCTGCGCAGTGACGCCGTCGAGCAAGGTTGGTTGCAGGATGCTGCCTTCCAACTGCCCACCCGTGACCAGCGTTGCGCCTCTGGCCAAGGCATCGTCGATCAGCCCCTTGATGCGTTGACCGGCACTGACGTCAACCAACGAGCCCAGCACCGAATCAGCGGCCGTCGGATCGCCGGCGCGCAGGGTGGCGATCTTGGCGGTCAAGCGGGCGATGAACTCATCCGCCACACGGGCATCGACGATCAGTCGCTCGGTGGACATGCAGATCTGGCCCTGGTTGAAGTAGGCGCCGAAGGCCGCCGCTTGCACCGCAGCGTCCAGGTCGGCATCGTCCAGCACCAGCAGCGGCGCCTTGCCGCCCAGTTCCAGCAAGGCCGGCTTGAGGTGACGCGCCGACAGCTCGCCGACGATGCGCCCGACATGGGTCGAACCGGTGAAATTGACCCGACGCACCGCCGGGTTGGCGATCAACCGCTCGACAATGGCCGGCGCATCCGCCGGTGCGTTACAGATCACGTTGACCACGCCGTCACCCAGCCCTGCGTCCTGCAACACCTGGCCGATCAGCCGGTGCACCGCCGGGCTTATTTCAGAAGCCTTGAGCACCACGGTGTTACCACAGGCCAGGGGCATGGCGATGGCGCGGGTGGCGAGAATCACCGGAGCGTTCCAGGGCGCGATGCCCAGCACTACGCCGCAAGGCTGACGCAGGGCCATGGCGAAACTGCCAGGCACGTCCGAAGGAATGATTTCGCCATTGATCTGGGTCGTCATGGAAGCGGCTTCGCGCAGCATGTTCGCAGCCAGGTGTACGTTGAAACCGTACCAATTGGCCATGGCACCGGTTTCGCCGGCAGCAGCGACGAATTCACTGCTACGGGCCTGCAACTGCTCGGCTGCACGCAACAGTCGCGTGCGGCGTTCGTTAGGCGCCAATGCGGCCCAGGCGGGAAACGCCGCTTGGGCAGCAGCTACCGCGGCGTCGGCATCTTCCAGGGTGGCGGCGGCCACGCGAGACACCACCTCACCCGTCACCGGGTTGCAGCGTTCGAAGGTCCGGTCGTCACGGGCCGGGCACGACTGGCCGCCAATCAACAGGGGCACGTCCAGCATGGTGATTCCTCTTTATTGTCTTTATCGGGAATGCATCGCAGCGGTGTAACAGTAGCGCCAGCGCGAGGCAGCGAACAGCGGGATGCGGCCCGCCATTCGCCGGTCGATTCAGCGCTTATAGGTTTGCAAGCCAGGCTTGATGCTCTTGTCGTCCAGAAACTGTTTCATGCCCTGCTCGCGGCCACCTTCGGTGTCGAGCAGGCGCGACTGGTCGAGCTTGGCGTACAGGTAATCCTCGTTCTGCTCCCAGGTCAGTTCGCGGCAGCGTTTGAAACCATGCTTGGCGGCCCGCAGCACCACCGGGTTCTTTTCCAGCAGGTTGCGCGCCAGCTCCACCGTGACTTCACGCAGTTGCGCCAAGGGCACGCTTTCGTTGACCAGGCCCATTTCGGCGGCTTTCTGCCCGCCGAACGTCTTGCCCGTCATGATGTAGTACAGCGATTGGCGATGGCCCACGGTGTCGGCCATGGCCTTGCTCACCAGGTTGCCCGGCGGGATGCCCCAGTTGATTTCCGAGAGACCGAAGGTCGCTTCGTCGGCGCAGATCGCCAGGTCGCACGCCACCAGCGGGCTGAAACCGCCACCAAAGCACCAGCCGTTGACCATGGCGATGGTTGGCTTGGCGTACATGCGCAGCAGCTTCCATTGCCATTGCGACGCTTCGCGACGGATTTTTTCCTGGAGGATTTCCGGCCCGGCATCCACTTCGCGGAAATATTCCTTGAGGTCCATGCCGGCGGTCCAGGCATCACCGGCCCCGGTCAGCACCAATACGCCAGCGGCCGGATCCTGCTCCAGCGTCTCGAGCACGTCGATCATCTCGCGGTTGAGGGTCGGGCTCATGGCGTTGCGTTTTTCCGGGCGATTGAGGGTGACCCAGGCGATGCCCTCCTCGATATCGACCTTGACCGTTTTCCAGCGACCTTCGTAATTACTCATGATGCGTGCTCTCTTGTTCTTGGCTGAAGATGATCAAAAACTAAACCGGAAAAATAGTTATGTCAATTAACTATTAATCGATTTATCTGTATTTTTCCGGGTCTGGGTCGGCGGTTACAAATCTCGAATTTGCGCGACCCCATAGCCAGGGCGTCGCAACCCCGGCAAACTGGATAGCCTTGTTAATCACTTACCTTGAGGAAGTTCACTTCGATGGCCAAGTCTTCCAAGCTTGCCGAACCCGCCGAGCCCCTGGCCGCCGGTACCGACGCGCAAGCGCCGCTGGACTCCGCGCTGGACGACCTGATCGGTTACGCCCTGCGCCGCGCCCAGTTGAAACTGTTCCAGAATCTGATTGGCCGGCTCGCCGTCCACGATCTGCGCCCTGCCCAGTTCTCGGCGCTGGCGATCATCGACCAGAATCCCGGCCTGATGCAGGCCGACCTGGCCAAGGCCCTGACGATCGAACCGCCGCAAGTGGTGCCGCTACTGAACAAACTGGAAAGTCGGGCCCTGGCCGTGCGTGTGCGGTGCAAGCCGGATAAACGCTCCTACGGGATATTCCTGAGCAAGACTGGCGAAACCTTGCTCAAGGAACTCAAGCAAATCGCCGCACAGAGTGACTTGGATTCCACCGCGACCCTTTCAGGCGCTGAGCGGGAGGAGTTGCTGCGGTTGTTGAAGAAGGTTTACCACTAGCAAACCTGGCGGCGCTCCCTGTGGCGAGGACGCAAGCTCCGGCTATGTGGGAGCAAAGCTTGCTCGCGACGAAGGCACCTCGATTCCTGAAAAACCGCAGCGTTTCAATCGCGGGCAAGCCTTGCTCCCACAAGAGCAAGCCAGACACCTGGGAACTCACCAGATCGGCACGCTGTACGTCACCAGGAACCGTGTCTGGTTCTCGTCGCGAAACGCCGCCGTACCCGGGAAGTTGTTGCGATAGATCGATTTGCGCGCCAGCAGCCCGACGTTTTTCAGCGGGCCGCTCTGGATCACGTACCCCAGTTCCATCTGGAACTCGCGTTCCTTGCGATCCTCGGCATTGAGGGCCGCCAGTTCGATGTGATCACCACGCACATAACGCAGCCGACTCCGCAGGCCCGGCACGCCCACGGCGGCAAAGTCGTAGTCATGGATCGCCTGCCAGGTGCGTTCCTTGGCATTGAGAAAATCCGAGCTCATGGTCATTTCGCTCAAGCCCATCAGCTCGGTGCCGGACACATAAGGCGTGGCCGTATCGCCACTGGAATGCATGTAGCCCAGGCTCACGCGATGGCCACCCAGGCGATAGCCGACCAGCGCCGAGACATTGCGGTTATCCACTTTTCCGGCCTTGGCCGCGCCGTCTTCGTCGCTGAAAAAACTGCGCAGGTCGGTGGTCAGGACGCCATCGCCCAAAGGCAGGTTATGCAATAACGCCAGAGTGTTCTGTTGATACAAATCCGCCACTTCGGCGTGGTAAGCCCGCAGGCTGAGGTCTTTGCTGACCTGGTAGTCGCCGCCCACGTACGCCATATGGGAAGAAGTCGCCGCACCGTTGAAACGACGGTTGGGCGAGGCGATGCTCATCGGTTGGTAGTCGGTGGAATCGCGCCGGGCGATGCGATCGATATAACCGGTGTTCAACGTCAAGCCGTCGATGTCCTTGGAACTGAGAGTCGTCCCGCGAAAGGTCTGCGGCAGCAGCCGCGATGGGCTGGCAAAGGCAAACGGCAGGAAGATCGACACATCGCCGGTCTTCACCGTGGTTTGCGCGAAACGCAGCTTGCCGGTCACGCCCAGGCGCGAATACTCATCAGCTGCGCGCTTGTCGCTGCTCGACACCGGCAACAGTTCGGTGCCGCTTCGGTCAGGTGACGAGTCGAGCTTGATGCCCAGCAATCCCCTCACGTCGAGGCCGAACCCAACCGTCCCTGGGGTAAACCCCGACTCGACGTTCATGAACACACCTTGAGCCCACTCCCTGGCCGCGGTCTTGGCGCCGTCGTCCTTGTAGTCGCGGTCCATGTAGTAATTGCGCAGGGTCAGGGTGCCGTGACTGTCGTCGATGAAGCCCTCCGCCCGCAAGGCCGGAGCCCCCAGGCTCAGCCCGAGACAAGCCAGCAGATGAACGAGCGATGAAACAGGGCGCGCCGTCAGGGCGGCCCGGGCAAGGTTTGGCATGTTCGATTCCACTTATTGTTGTTGTTTTGTTCGGCCCAACCTTGGTGGTGGGGGGCCGTGGGAACCAAGAATGGAAACTGCACGGGCGCTTCGTCAATCAACAATGACCGATAATCGAACATTAATATCATTAACTAATTTACCAACTGACTCGAAGATTCGTACCAAACCTCTGATTTTTATAATGATCTGGCCAGTTTATGACTCCCCATTGGCAACCTTCATTTTTTAGTTAGCTTTGTTAATCTTAAATGCACCTACCGGCTATCCTCCGAGCCGGTGTCCCTCACAAAAACAATAAGAGGATTTGCCATGAACCGTCCGGCGCGTCGTGCGACGCTGACCATCGCCTTGTGTTTCATCGTCGCGCTGATCGAGGGTTTCGACCTTCAGTCAGCCGGTACCGCAGCCGCAGGTCTGCGACAGACGTTTGCCCTCGACCCGAAAATGATGGGTTGGGTATTCAGCGCCGGGATCATAGGGCTGTTGCCAGGTGCGTTCTTCGGTGGCTGGATCGCTGATCGCATCGGTCGCAAGAAAATCCTCGTCACCGCTGTCTTGCTGTTCGGCGTGTTTTCCCTCAGCACCGCTTATGTCGAACACTTCTCCAGCCTCTTGCTGGTGCGTTTCATGACCGGCCTGGGCTTGGGCGCCGCCCTGCCCAACCTCATTGCCCTGTGCGCCGAAGCCGTGGGCGAGCAGCGCCGGGGCACGGCTATCAGCGTGATGTATGCCGGCGTTCCGTTGGGTGGTGCATTGGCGGCAGTGGTCGCCATGTTGTTTGGCGAGCACTGGCAGATGACGTTTTTCATCGGTGGGCTCGCGCCCTTGCTGGTGGTCCCGCTGATGCTCCTGTGGCTCCCCGAATCGAGCGTCTTTCGCCAGGCGCAGGATGGCGGCTCATCGCGCGGCTCCACCGCCCAGGCGCTGTTCGGTGAAGGTCGCGGCCGCACCACCTTGGCGCTGTGGCTGAGTTATTTCTTCACCCTGACGGTGATGTACATGTTGCTCAACTGGCTGCCATCGTTGCTGCTGGAGCAGGGCTTCAGCAAACCCCAGGCCGGACTGGTGCAGATGCTGTTCAACATCGGCGGTGCTCTTGGCTCGTTGCTCGGCGGCCTGTTGCTGGACCGTTGCAATGGCATCAAGGTGGTGCTGTTCGTCTATGCCGGTCTGCTGAGCGCCCTGGCCGGGGTCGGGTTGTCGGTCGGTATCGTGCCGATGGCCATTGCCGGGTTCGCCGCTGGGTTGTTTGTCATGGCTGCGCAGTTGGTCCTCTACGCCTTGGCTCCGCCCTCCTACCCTACGACCGTACGTGCGACGGGGGTTGGTGCGGCGGTGGCCATCGGACGCCTGGGGTCGGTGGCCGGGCCTCTGGCTGCAGGGCAGATCCTGGCGGCAGGGGGTGGGACCACGGCCGTATTGCTGGCGACTTCGCCTGGGTTGGTGGTTGCGACGTTGGCTGTTCTTAGTGTGGTTCGTCGTTCGGTCGGGCCGCGGTTGAGGGCTACGAATCCGGTTGTGGAGCATTCCTGACTTGGGGTGAATATCCGTTATTTAGGTCACGGCTGCTTATGGTTCCGCCCTGACGGCGGCTCACTTTTGAAAAGCCCGGAAGCCGGCCCAGTCAAAAGTAAGCAAAACGCTTTTGCCCCACCACTTGGTGCCTCGCCTAGGCTCGGCATGCCCGAACGAAGGCATTGCTCCGTGGGAGCGAGCTTGCTCGCGATGACGCCAGCACTGCACATCACCACACGCTGACCCAACGCTTTCGCGAGCAGGCTCGCTCCCACAGGGGATTGTGGGGGCTCACAGCATCCGGACACGATACAAGGTCCTTATGGGAGCAACTGTCTTGGATGATTTATTTAGCCATCTTTTCCAGGGACATCTCGCCCCGCAATAAGCGATCTAGACCTTGAACCGCGCCACCGTCTCATGCAGTGACCCGGCCATCTGCGCCAGGTCCTGGCCCGCCGTATCGGTATGCCGGGCGCCCAGCATGACTTGTTCGGACAG
>Ga0065714_10002293_pt1 | contig 29127 bp, 53 predicted proteins | sample MisRhiReplicate2_FD_59101 | JGI IMG/M metagenome (GOLD analysis project Ga0065714, IMG submission 59101) | Miscanthus rhizosphere microbial communities from Kellogg Biological Station, MSU, sample Rhizosphere Soil Replicate 2: eDNA_1 v2... | ecosystem: Host-associated > Plants > Roots >... | reverse complement strand
CAGTGGGGCATATGCGCTCTTATGTATTCGTCTACCGGCGGGTATAATATCGACGGCCTTTACGTCTACGGGGGAAGGTTAAATACTTACTGCGATACCCCATTGATCCTAAACGATTGTAGTAACGTATGGTTTTATGGGACAGTCATGGAGCTACCTGACTTGGCTAGCCCCGGAGCTACAACGTCAAAATTCATTGGTAACTCTACCTGCGACAAAATAGGCTTTGTAGGATGCCGCTTCACTGACGACCCGATCCATGGTGCGGGGAAACTCGACGCACTGATAGACGGCGATATCATCATGGTCGGCGGCACCATCGGTTTCACCCCCGCTGCAGCTGTCGAAGTGATTCGCGGCGGGAAAGTGATTCGCCTGCGTATGCCAACCGAAGGCCCCTCTATCCAGCTCGCCAATAGCACCACGTCAAGCTCCGCAGGAACCATCCTTCGCAACTCTGCGGCTGACACCTTTGAGATTGTCTCGGGAGGCTCGGTTCGAGCCAGTATGACGAGCGCAGGCTTGTTCGCCCCAATAGTGAACGAAGGGCAGAAGCATCGCTTACAACGCTCGACACTGACCGTGGCGGCAGGTGCCGTGACTATGACCCGTAGCTATCACAACATCGTAAGCGGAACGGGAGCCGGGGTAGATCTTTCGACCATCAATGGGGGGACTCTCGGGGATATCTTGTGGCTCGCATCCGGTGTTGGTGCCGAACCTATCACGCTGAAAACTTCGGGCGGTAATATCAGAATAGGCGCGGACTTGATCTTGACCGGATTTACCAGGATCCTCTTGGTTTTTGACGGCACTAACTGGACAAAATCAAGCTAAAATTTTAATCAGAGGTTCCAATGGCCAACACGTACCCAACCACGCAGTTCCCGCTAGGCTCGACCGAAGTCAAGGTGCTGTTCAACAACGCCTCGAACTTCGATGACGCGATGAACTCGGAGCTACCATCGTTCTGTGACCGCTTCAACAAGCGTCGTGAGACGTGGGCCGGCATGCAGAAGATGGTCGCCGACTTTCTCGAGGCTATGGGTTTCGAAGCCACCCACCTGGTCTACGTGGACGGCACGCCGCTTACTGTGCTGCGCCCTACGCAACTAATCGACCGCGCGGGTTCGGTGTACAAAGTTAAGCAGCCGGCCAGCTTTCCGGTGAACCTGACCGGCACTTGGGCGACCGACCAGCTCCTACTGGTTGACGTGACGGACTCATCCCTGCGAACGGATCTCGCAACGCAGGGTGCGGCTATTATTTTCGGTGCCCAGCAAACCGTAGCGTCTATAGCCGCACTCCGCTTGTTGCTGAAGACTTCTATCTCAACCTTTGCGAGTGTCTTAGGGTATTACTCCCTCGGGGATGGCGGCGGAGGCCACTACTGGCTAGATATCGCCGATTCGACATCCATCGACAACGGCGGCTCAATCATCGTCGCCGCAGACGGCGGCCGGTGGAAAATATCGCAAGCTGAGCCCATGACACTTCGTCAGTGGGGGTGTAAAGGAGACGACGTAACCGACGACACGGCGGGTTACCTGGCGGCCGTTAACTCAGGTCTGCCGTTCCATGTCCCAGTCGGAAAGTTCAAGGTAGCGCCAATCGGCCCGACCGTTGTCTATCCGACTGGTAGCGAGCCTAATCGAACGTCTGGCGCGGTCCTGGCGACAGGCCAGAACGTAACCGGCGAAGGTGCGCAGTCTGAATTGATCTGGAACAACGCCACCAAGCAGGCGTTCTTTGGGGTGACAAACTCGAAGAACATCACGATCAGTGACATCAAGTTCACAGGCGGGTATGCCCCGTTCATCGTAGATCCAGTAAGCAACGGATCGGTCGATAACATCGGCCTGCTGAACTGCATTGTCGACGGCTGCATAACCGGTCCGATCGGTGGCCGTCAGCTCGCGTTAGACCCCGCGGCTAAGTCCAGTTCGAACATCTGGATGGTCGGGTGTGACGTTCGGAACATCATTGTGCACGCCTTCATGGTGAGCAACTGCGACCGAGCTTGGGTGATGAACAATCACTTCGAGAACATCAACGGCGGCTTCTGCTGCGATTTCTCGCAAGGAACACGCGGCGGCATCCTTGCGGATAACACGGCGCTAAACGTGCAGTACTTCGGCAAGGCGGAGTCTTCAAACTCCTATGTAGGCGGCGGCGTTATTAACGCCGACCCACTAATCGCGGCAAGTCGAGACATCTCGGTAACAGGCAACACGGTTGCCGGGTTGCAGCTCATCGGGTTCTTCGCGAACAGTGCAGCGGATCGCGTCATAGTCACCGGTAACAACTTCGCGGGCAGCATCAGCGTTGGCATCGACTGCGGCCAGGTTACGGGGTTCGCCCATGCAGGCCAGCTCGTTATCAGTGACAACATCATCAACGCGGCCAGTATCAACGCTATAGGCATCCGATCCGCGCAGACTGTCACCACTACGGCGGCCATCGTGCAGGGCAACACCGTGAACGGTGGGACCATCGGCATAGCATGGCTGCCTAACATCGGTTTACTCGCGGATAACGTCCTGAACACCATAGACCTCGGAATCCAACTGAATGCCCTATCGCTGAACGGTCTGACCATTCAAGGTAATCTCATCAAGTCTAATACTGGCATCGGTAGTGTTGGCACAGGCGCGTGGCAGGGGCTGAGCATCCTGAATAACCGCTTAGAGGTGGTGAACTACGGCGCTTATCTCGGCACACCATCCAGCATCTCTGATTCCGCGTTCTCGGGAAACACCACAAAGAACCTCACGGTTAAAGCCCCTGGCTCGCTGCTGATCAACAATCCTAGATCGTTCCGTATAACAGCGAATAATTGGAACCTCGCAACGGGTTCTGGCGCGTCGGTGCAGACAGTTGGTACCGCCCTTAAGTCCATGCTATCTGGCAACATCGCCACAGTTGGGTTCACGGTGGCCGGACCAGACGGCACGACTACCGCGAACACCGTGACTAACATCATCGACGCAACACCTATCGCCTGATATGTTGCATAAGATTCTCAACTCAACCGGCGATTAGGATTTATGAGCCAAATACTCGCGGAAGTTAACGCAGGGGCCAACGAGCGTCTTGATGCAATTATCAGGACGCTCGAACTGACCTGCCCGGGGTGGGACGAACCAGTATTCATCTGCAACGGGTTCGACGACGTAACCGCAGTGACGGAGGACGCCAGAACGGTGACCTTCATCGCTGCAAACATAGATATCGCCCTGGCCGCGAAGAACAACAAGGGGAACCAGACTTTGGCCTTCGCGGTGGACAACACGACGGGCGAGGTATCGCGACGCATAGACCAAGCGATAGCGACGAATGCCCGGGTTACCGCGGTCTACCGGACGTACCTGAATACGAACCTATCTGCGCCGGCCGAAAAGCCGTACGTCCTGACGGTGCTCGGCGGCACGCTGCAGGGGCAGGAGGCCCAGTTGGAGACCGGCTACTTCAACATGATCGGTGTCGCCTGGCCGAGAGCGTTGTACACTGTGAACTACGCTCCAGCGCTCAGGTACATCTGATACAATCGCATCAAGCAGCTAGGCCGGCCAGTCGAAAAGGGTTTCACCTACCCCTGCTGCTATTTCCTCTTAGGTGAACCACGAGGTGATGGTATGAAAATTTCCCAAGAATATTTGAAATCGCGTCTTAGCTACGACCCCGCGTCGGGCATTTTCACTTGGCTGCCGCAGCCGACCTTCCCAAAACAGTGGAATACTAATTACGCGGGGAAAGAAGCGGGCTGTATACGAACCGCTCCCGGAGGGTACAAGGACGTCCTAATACGCCTAGCGGGTGTCTCCCACGCAGCGCATCGTTTGGCGTGGGCATACATGACGGGCGCGCTGCCCCCAGAAGAAATTGACCACGAAAACAGAGATGCCACTGATAATCGGTGGTTGAACCTACGGGATTCAAACGGAGAGAATCAGAGGAATAGAAGCAAGAATCGGAATAATAAATCCGGAGTAACGGGTGTATGCTGGAACAGTAGAAAGGCAAAGTGGCAAGTCTACGCCGCCGGAGTATATCTCGGGCGCTTCCAGGAATTTGACGAAGCTGAGAGAAAGGTCGAAGAGTTTAGGAAAGGTAAATTCGATCCCGATCACGGCAAAATCCCCGCGCCGTATAATCGTGAGAACTCCGTATGCTCTGGGTGAATAAGTATCTTTCCTGCACGTATGAGGACGGCGCTCGCGGCCCTGACAAGTTCGATTGCTGGGGCCTAGTCCGTCTCGTCCGCCATGCTGAACTAGGTAAGCGTCTACTGGCCGAGTACGGCAGCCTGCGCAACACCGATCCTCGCGAGTTCACCCGTGCTTACGAGGAAGAGTCGTCGTGCATGGAGCGTTGCGAGCCTGAGCATGGCGCCATCGCTGCGGTAATGATCGGGCGCATCTGTACTCACGTCGCTCTGGTGATCGATTCGCCGGACGGCTTGCGCATACTGGAGATAAACCCGGCGCGCGGTCCGCGCTGCCTGCCGCTGCATAAGTGGCTGCGAGACCACTCTACCGTGACCTTTCACCGAGACCGCCCATGATTGAAGTCTACGCGAGCCGCCTTTCGGACGAAGGGAAGGAAACCTATAAGATCCGCAAGCCGCAGATGGTCGCGGAGTGGCTCTACCGTCACGGGATCTCTAAACGCACGCCACTGGACAAGTTGGCGATCAGCCTGTACGTGAATGACGAGCGCCTGCTGCCGCGTCAGTGGCTAAACACGCTGATCACTGCAGAAGACCGCGTAGAGATCTACAGGGAGCCGAAAGGCACGGACCCCTTTTCTATTACCTTCGCCCTGGTAGCAGGCGCCAAAGCCGTGGTCGGCCTGCTGATGCCGAAGCTGCCGGGGATGCCCAACACTAGCGCAGGGCAACAAGGCAAACCGCTCGACCAGTCCAGTAGTAAAGGCAACAAGGTCAAGATCAACGACGTGCGCCCGGAGCTGTTCGGATACAACCCTCAGCGCTACCCGGACTACTTGGTTCCGCCGCGCAGCTACTTTGCTGCACCTCGTGAGATCCGGACGGAAATGTGCTTGGCCGTAGGGCAAGGTTCGTACCAAATAAACGCCAACGAGATTAAGACGGGCGAAACACCTCTTACTTCGCTTGGTACCGATGCGTTGTTCTCTGTTTACGGACCCGGATCAGATCTCACTACGAACCCCGCTCGTTTGTTTTGGTACACCGCGCCAGAAGTCGGGGCCAGCAACACTGGAGCCTCCGGCCTCGAGCTGACAGTAAGTACAGGCGGTCTTACTTCTAATGTCACCGCTTCGGTGATGAACTTCGCGGGCGACACTGTAACGCTTCCAGGTGGGGCGGGTACGTTCCCTGCAGACTGGACGGTCGGACTGATCGTCAACCCCGCGGCGCCGTACAACTTCACCGTAGCTGACGGCACTGGTACAGGCGGCCGTGATGTGATCTCCGGGCCGATAGCCCAGTTCAACTTTATCGTGGGCGATCAGATCCAGATCACCGGGCAGAACCAAGGTTTCTACACGGTCACCGCTGTTAGCCCGACCACGTTGGAGCTGGACTACGATGGCGGCGCACCGGGGACAGGCTTGGTTATTGGGCCGGTCGTTATGGCGATGTCCTACCGGAATTTCCAGTTCCGCATTTTGGCGATCACTAGCTCGACGATGCAGGTTAAACGCCTGCGCGCAGACGGCACTGACGACAACTCTTGGCCGGGATGGGACGCGTTGTCGTCAAACACCGCGCAAATCCTACTGGACAGTTCTAACCTAGTTTCCGGGTATCGCGGACCATTCCCCGCTTGCCCGGTCGGGCAAGTAGTAACTGCTATTGAGGTAGACATTTTCTATCCGAGCGGCATCGTGTTCTTGGACGCGAAGGGGAACTACGGCCAGCTCATCGCGTACCAGTCGTGGGAATACCGCGACATGGCGATCGGCGGCGCGTGGACTGCTACTCAGATAGCTGCTACTGACAACACCTTGGATGCGCAGGGATATACGTACCGTATCGATCTGCCATACGCGATGCGGCCTGAAGTGCGCATGAAGAAGATCTTCGTCAACCAGGGGAGCGGCGATCCGGACAAGGAGCAGAACGACACCATGATGTGGAAGGCCCTTAAAGGGCTGATGATTAACTCTTCGCCTGCCTTTTACCCAGGGATGACAGTGCTAACTTGTAACATCCGTGGCGGCGACCGGATCTCCTCACAGAGCGAAAGCCTTATCAATCTGTCGTGCACTCGTATCCTGCCGGTGTTGCGCGGCGGGGTATGGCAATCGCCAGAGCCGACCCGGGAGATCTCCGCAGCAATCGGGCACATAATCAGGAACGTCGGGTACAACGACGTCACAGACATCGACCTGGCCGAACTGGATCGCCTCGAGTCAACACGCTGGACACCGCGCGGCGATACCTATGACCGCATCGTGAACGACTCGAAGACGGTGAAGTCGAACTTGATCGATGCTCTGCAGGCCGGCTTCTCGGAACTGACGATTGACCGCGGCCTGCTGGTGCCGGTGCGCGACGAGCCGCGAGGCCCTGCGTTCGACCACGTTTACAACCCTCACATCATGCTCGAGCCTTTGGCGGATAACTTCGTGATGCCGGACCAGCCGGACGACTTCGACGGCGTGGACGTCGAGTATTACGATCACATCACGCGTCAAGACGAAACAGTAGAATGCAGACTGCCAGGCGACGCAGGCGAACGCGTGGAAAAGATCCGCGTAGACGGCGTGGGCGTTCGGTACAAAGCGTGGCGCATCGGTATGCGTCGCCGCCGCGGCCATATCTATCGCCAGCGCCAGTACAGCTTCAAGACTGAGCTGGACGCACTGAACAGCGCCTACTTTGACTATGTAGCGCTCGGCGTTGCCACGCCTGGCTATGGGCAGAGCGCGGAGGTAGTCAGCTACTCGCCGTCGCCTTACACGCCGGGCAATCCGATTACGCTGGAAGTGTCGCAGCCGCTCGACTGGTCGGTGCCCGGAGTTCACAAAGTAGTCGTACGTCGCCTGGACGGCAGCGCCTCCGGCCCGTACGTCGCAACCTACGTCGACGACTACACGTTCACCATCCCTACATTGGACTTCGTTCCGAACGTGTCAGGCAACATCGACACGCCGCCGATCATCCAGTTTGGGCACGAATCGACGTGGGCCTTTCCCGCATTGATTACGGATGTGTCACCAAGCGGAACGCGCACATGCAGCGTAAAGGCTGTCAATTACGATGTGAGGATGTACGCAGACGACGACGCGTTCCCGCCGAGCTAATTGTGCGTGGTATCATGGCCGAAACACATAGGGGTTAGGCCATGCGGGATCAGTGCGAGACTTACGCATACCTTTGGGTTTGTGCTTTGCTAGCCGGAATGAACGGTTACGCCGCCGCCGGCGCCGCGATAGGTTGTTGCTTCTACTTGGCCGCACCTCGGGCCACCTCTTTTCGGGAACGTTTTATGCTTACCGTGTTCTCATGGGGTATGGCCTACGGTGGCGGTGTGTATTTCTATGGTGGAGGTCCGCCATACGATGAGAAAGCATTGTTCGTATCAGGGGCCATAGGTGCGCTTATCGCGGTCGTATTTACCGCTCTAGGCTATATGGTTGAGAAAGATGGCCCAGTGCCAGAGTGGATTAAGACGATCATCGGTCTCATTCCATTTTTCAAAAGCCGGGGTGGCAACGATGGAGCTTAACGTGATTCTGCTTTGGGTAGAGTGCGTCATCCATTTCGCAACCTTCCTGATCCTCTTCGTCTACAACGGTTCCCACTCACGACAACGCTGGGGCGTCTCTATGCTGGCCGTAGGGCTCGCCGCAGCGAACGTCGGACTCTTCACGCTTATCCTCTTCCATATCGTAAAGCCCGGTCCGGCCATGGTTCATGGCTTGATGATTGTAGCCTTCGGCTGCGTGTTAGGTTTGTTGGTTAGGGCGAAGGGTAACGTTGCGAAGATGATCCCGCCGATTAATCCGAGGTTATTCCTATAATGGACGCCGCCGAACTTATGCTGGTGATGAACATTCCTTTAACCCGCGCTCAGAAGTGGGCCGCTGCGCTTACGCTGGCGATGGAAGGCGGCAAGATCAATACCAGACTGCGCATCGCCGCTTTCCTCGCTCAGATCGGCCACGAGAGCGGCTCCCTGGTCTATTCGAAAGAGCTGGGCGGCCCGAGCTACTTCGCCAAGTACGACGGGCGTAAAGATCTCGGCAACACGCAACCCGGCGACGGCGCCAAGTTCTGCGGCCGCGGGCTGATCCAGGTCACCGGACGAGCGAACTATGGACGAGCCAGCCAAGCGCTGTTCGGCGATGACCGGCTGCTGAAAACCCCCGAGCTTTTGGAACAACCGGAGTGGGCGGCGAAGTCTGCCGTCTGGTACTGGACGACGCGCAACCTTAACGCGCTGGCGGATCAGGATCGGTTCACTGATATTACTCGTGCAATCAACGGCGGAACCAATGGGCTCGAAGACAGGAAGGCGCGGTACAAATACGCGCTGACGGTGCTCAAGTGATGCAGGGGTACGGCTACGTCGCCGCATTCCTGATCGGCGCTGCCGGCTCGTGGTACGTCCAGGGGTTGCGTTGGGATAACGAGGTGCAGGCAGCCGAAGTCGTAACGGCGCAAGCGATCAGCGCCAACGTGGACGCAGTGAACCAACAGCTAATCGCGTCACGCGCACAGACGGAAGCCATTCGGGCGACGTTCATCGAGTACAAGGCGGGTAAAGAAAATGAAACGAGTGCTCTTGAGCGGGCTGTTGCTGATGGTTCTAAGCGGCTGCGTGTCAAAGCCAGTTGTCCAGCAGTGCGCGCCGATGGAACCGTTCCCGGCGGAGCTGTCAGCGGAACCGCAGAACTTGACGCCTCTGTTAGATCGGATTATTTCCTACTGAAGAAAGGACTCTACCGGCAGTTCGCAGAGCTGCAGTTCTGCCGGTCGGAATTGAGGAAGCGGTCAGCCGTGCATCTTCCAGCCAATTAGGATGCCGAAGGCGACGCAGCACATCATGGCGGTTACCCAAACGATTACGCCCGAATGGTCATGGCCTGCATTTGGATTGCGCAACGGCGGAGGGGGTGGCGGCTGTTTCTTGAACGGATCACGACCGACTTTTATAGCGCAATAAGAGCACTCGACATCAAACGGTTTACCGTCGTGCTCTATAGTTATTCCGCAGCCTTTGCACGGATCTCTCCTAGTAGCCCTCACAGTAATACTCCTCTTCCTCAGTTGCATTTTGCGCAGCGGCTGTCGCCTGGCAGATAACCTGGGCGTCCTGCGTGAAGTACGCGGCCACTGGTTCCGGGCCGTTTGCGGTAAGCATGTAGAGCATCGCTAGGATTTCCATCAGATGTCCTCATCCGCAGCGCGATTAGACTTCAGGTAATGCAGTCGTGCTCTTCGGTTTAGGCTGCCGAGAGTCAGGCACAGGAGCGGGAAAAGAACCGGGCTTAGCGCTAGGATTAATACTGCTGCCAAGATGTTGCCGAAGTGGCCGGCCATTCTCCAGAGCGCAGAGCCTAATGAAGAGAAGGCGTAACGCCAATCCGGATGCCGACACGCGTCGAAGATCCCGAGGAAGCAAACCCTCGCCAAGTGCTTATAATCCGGCTTGAATTCTTTCTTCGTGTCCCACTGCCGATTACTCATTCCGCTTCACTCCTTTTCGCGGCCCGCACCATGCGAGCGCCGAAGAATTCGACTTTTTCAGCGTTGTACAACGCTTTGTTGTCCGCCTTTACCGCGCCACCCATGCGACCAGTACAGGTACGCCAGATCGCTTTAAACGCTTCGCCTTCCGCGAAGGTCATACCCAACGCTTCGATAATGTCGATGCTCTCGGCGGTGTACGGCTTGGCGTTCGGGTCGATCGGGTCGGCTACGCGGCATTTGTAGTAGTCGACGCTGCCGCCGGTTTTCTGGTGTTGTTCGCCCTTCATGCGATCGGCCGTACAGGCTGGGCAGTCTTGATCATGTCGCAGATAGATTGAATGCTTCTCGCAAGTCCATGGTCCTATATCGCTCATGCTGCATCCTCCAAAGTTTTAAACCCACGTTCTTTCATCGCTTCCATCAAGATGTCCTGCACCTCGCGCTTGCTGTGCAGCCGCTCTAGTACCAGCTCGTCCACGGTATCCGCCGCCATGATCATGTGCATGAACACAGGACGCTTGAAGCCGGCCTGCAACTGGCGGGTAGGCCCGATGCGTTCGATAGCCTGTAGGTAGTTCTCCAGCGACCACGAGTAGCCGAAGAACACCATGATGTTCGTGTGATACTGCAATCCATCAACGCCGTGGCCCATGGAAGCGGGGTGGCCGAACCAAATGCGCCCTTCGCCGCGCTGCGCTCTCGACAGACCGTCTAACCCGTCGCGCGCACCTTTGCCGTCACTAAGGTCGATGCCATCCGGGAAACGCTTCTTGAGACGTGCCAAGTCGCTCTTGAAGTTGTACAGGCAGAGTATCGGCATGCCCGCGGCTTCCTCTACGATTTCCTCCAGTGCGTCTAGCTTCTCGTTATGCACAACCTCCCACGCTTCGCCACCTTCCAAATATGCCGCGCCATTCGCGATCTGCAGCAGTTTCATGGACTTGGCCGCCGCGTTCAGCGCTTCGATCTGCTGTCCACCCTCCAACTCCATGAAGAACTGCTTCTCCATCTGCTTGTACATCACCTTGGCCGCTGCCGGCAGCTCAACCATGATGCGGTTGATGATCGGCTCTTCCAGCGCGAACCAGTCGGCGGCGTCGATCGTGATGCACACGTCTTTAAGCGCTGCCTGGATCTCGCCTTGCGCCTGGTCGGTAGCCTCTACGCCGAACCCGGTATGTGAAGCGCGAAACCAGCGTTGTTTGAAGGCGTCGAAGGTTCGGCCAAGGCGGTCGCCCTTGTCTACGAACCACATCTGCCCCCACAGATCCTGTAAGCCGTTAGGGCTGGGCGTACCGGTCAGCAGGATGATGCGCTTGATCTTGGTGTGCGCGACCCTGGCGAGCGCCTTGGCGCGCTGCGTGCCCTGCCGTAAGCGGAAGCCCTTCAACTTGGTCGCCTCATCCGCTACGACGGTCTTGAAGGGCCAGCGGTCGCCCAACTCCTCGACCAGCCAGGGAAGTTGCTCGAAGTTGGTCGTGTAGATGTCTGCCGGAATGCGTAACGCGGCGCGGCGCTCCTTGAGCGTGCCGGTGACGACGACGACGCGCAGGTGCTTGAGGTGGTTCCACTTACGCACCTCGTTCGGCCATGTGGTACGGGCGACACGGAGCGGGGCCACGATTAGCGCCGGGTAAACGTCTTCGACGAAGGTAAGGTCTTCGAGCGCCGACAGAGTGGCACCTGTCTTGCCTGTACCAGGCGACGACCAGACGGCGCAACGCTTATTGCCGACGATGAAGCCACCGATCAGTTCCTGATAGCGGCGCGGTATGAAGTCAATCGCCATCCTTCGCCTTCCCCATAGTGGCCGCAGCTACCGTAACCGAGCGTCGCCACGCAGCGGCGGGATTATCGCCGTAGGGCACATGTGTCTCGCGCAGGTCGTCATGGCTACCTAGCATGGTAGCCGCCCCTTGGTGCGGTTCACCTTTCAAGTTGAAGCCCGTAATCACACTGAGGTTCAGCGTCACCGCCAAGTAGATCGCATCGTTACCGTCGTGCAGCGGGTCAAACACCTCGTGAGGTTTATCGCTTCGCCATGGATAGTTAAGATCGTCACGCAGGACTTCGAAACCGCAAGCTTTAGCGGCAAAGTCTACTAGCTGTTTGTCGTCCATCAGCAAGCCACCTTGAATTCTTCGTCTACGGGTATCCGCTCTTTGCGCTCCAAGTGAATCTCCAGCCAAAGCACAGCTTCTTTGCTGTCCAGCCAAACCACTTCGGCACCCGCAGCACGGCGACGCTCGTGGTCGCGCACCTGAGCTTCGGTAGGCTTTTTGCCGGTCGCTTTCAGTTCAACGAACAACACGCGACCGCTGAAGGTGATCATCCGATCAGGCACCGAACGACGCTGGGGGCTGCAAAACTTGTCGCACAGCGCGCCAATCTCTTTGCAGCGCTTGACGAGGTACGCTTCGATATCGCGTTCTAACATGGCTTGCGCTCCCAACCTTTCTGGATGGTGACCATGTGAGGTGCTACCTCGACGATTTCGTATTCACCGTTCGGGATGCAGTACCACGGATGTCCTTTCCAGCGCTTTATGAATTTCTCTGCCTCTACGTAAGTCTCGAAAGTCTTCGCGCAACCCGGAATGGTGCTCGTATCCGGAACATTCCACGCCGTGGCCTCTACCCATCCTTCGGGCTCTTCCATTACCGCGGCCAGTTCACCAGCTTTGACCAAAACGGTTTTGTCGAACGCCAAAGCCTGTTTGCATTTGAAAAATATTACGAATGCCATGTTCAGCCCCTCCTCTAGATGTACGCAAGCTTATGCAAGATTCGACTTGTAGTCAACCTTTCCGATAGCGATACGCTTCGAAGCCGGCGGCGGCGAGCGGTAAGCCTTCTGTCCAGTCGCAACCGGCAGACATCAGTTCGGCCAGGTGTTCGTGCGTGTAGTCGTCAGTGTCCGGCGCTTCGCTGATAATCTCGTCGTGGACGGTCAGAACGATTTCATAACCGGCGGATTCAATCGGCTGCATAGAAGAGGCGAGGACATCGCGGGCCACTGCTTGGCAAATATTTTCACAAATTTTGCCCCCAAATGTGGTAAGGCGCTCCCACTTCCGGGTGTACTGGTTGACTCCCATAAAGGTGATTTTTCCGTCGTCCTCTACCCGAGGTGACGGATAACAGAGATATCGGCCCGATGGCAGCATGATACGGAGCCATGCGCCATCGCGACGAATCTTGTGCATGCGGCAGGTCAGCGTTTGGCCTGGGCTGTTTATGGCGCGGCGGACTACTTCCTCAAGTTCTTTCCACCAACTGCTAATCGCCGGGTTTGAACCCCTCCACAGGCGCTTGAAGCTTTCGCATACGATAAAGGCGCGATCCGTCAAGCCGTGTTGCGTACGACCCTGGCCGAGCTGCCATTCTAGGAAGTCCGCCGCTTCTAGCCGGGTAGCGTCAGGGATCGCGTCCCACGCTTTTTCCGCCATGTCTTCCAGGTCGATGCGATAGGTCAAGGCCCCTGTAATGTACGCCCCTACACCGCCGGCGTAGCCCAGCATGAGTTCCAAAACTTTGCCTATGCTCCGCTCGTGCTTACCGACGTCCGCCGGATCAATGCCGAAAGCCTTCGCATAGGCCAGTTTGTACATGTCGTGGCCGTCGCGCAGGTCGAAGTCAAGGAACGCTTCAAGCTTCCACGCTTCGCCCGCCAGCCAGGCCAAGACACGGTTTTCAATACCGGCCAGGTCGGCGATCACGAACTTTTTGCCCTTCGGCGCGATGAAGACTCCTCGCACGGCGCTGGAGCATTTTTCCATTACGGTAGCGCTCATCCTACTAGCTCCTGGCGTAGATCCTTCAAGTGGATTCCGTGGTTCGTGTAGGCGCCGTGCAGCCCCGCGCGGAAAGCTCGAACCGCGTCGGCTGCCTCTTCGCGCGTATCGAATACGCCTAGGTTGTGCTGAACTTTGTGAAGGCCGCAACGCGCCCGCCACTTACCCGCCTGTTTGTGAAAGCTGACGCCTTTAAAGCCTGACTTGTTGTCGCTCGGGATCTGCGCGTTGCAAAGGTTTTGCGACTGAGTGCAGGCGCGCAGATTCTCGATACGGTTGTTCTGCTTATCGCCGTCGACGTGGTCGATCACCTCCGGCCATTCGTTGTGGTGCCAGAACCAAACTAAGCGGTGATAGAGATACTTTTTCACGTCGGCGCCGATTGCCGCATATCCGTTCGGTCCCTTATGCCGCGGGCGGTCGCCTTTTCTGTTGAGCCCCAAACCGCGAACGTTGCAACGCCGGACGAGTTCCCCAGTCTCGGCGTCGTAATCGAAAAGCTCAAGCAGCTTTTCATGGCTAATAGGATCTTTCAAAGCAAGTCCTCCGCGTCGGCAAGAAGCTCTTCGATGGCATGCTCTACGCCTTCCGGCGTCAGCGTACCCCTCGATAAATTTTGTGGTTGGATTAGGCGACCAGCCCACCGGCCCGTGCGCAACGCACCACAGAACGCAAGAAGCCCCCGCAGCCTGCCGTCTGCACTAACACCGTTCAGAACGCGTTTGTACTTCGACACGCTGGTTTTTGACGCCTGCAACCGGACGGCCAGTAGTTCGCGCAACTCAATCGGTAAATCCGGATCGTCGATGCGGCGTTCCAGCGTACTGATCTGAAGGTCAGGTAGGCCCACCCCGTAAGCCTCCAGGATGTGCTCCAGCATCTTGTCGCGCTGGTTGGCGCTGGCGACACCCTGGCCGGTCAGTTCGCCCTCCTCGTCGACGTAGCCGGTCAGCTTCTGCGTTCGAGCGCCTAACAGCTTCTGAGCACGATCCGAAGCGCGAATAGCAGCGTGCGCCAAGTCGAGGTCCATAAGCACACCGCGTTCGTTGATCTTCTGGTCTAGGTGCCAAAGCTCTTTTTCGGCGCCACGGTAATTCCATCGTGGCAGCTTTTTGTAGATCTCCCTCATAGACTCAATGTCAAGACCCCCGTAGCCTCGGAAGCGTTGCCATTCCACTGGGTGGGTATCCCGCGTCGCACGACGAATCTTCCGCCCCTTGGGTTGAGGCTTGCAAAAAAGACTGATCCATGCCTTACCTTCTTTATCCTTCGCTTTGTCGGTGGCGACGCCAAGAATGGCACATAGCGTCCCGAGGGCTCCTGGCAAGCTGTGTGCCATAGCGCAGACCATGGTGTCGAAGACTCGCTCGACGGGGATAACGATTCCGGTGGCGTGTCTGATGACATTCCGATCAAACGCCGAATTGTGGATAACCACTTCATAACTTTCATCCTCAAGCAAAGCGAGCAAGTCGCTGATATCTTCATCCCCGTCGCGAATCTCGACAGGCCCATCGCCGACCGCCCACTGCCACATGATGATCTCGGCGCCTTCTGCGTAACGGTGCGTGCCGTTGTTGATCGGCGTTTCGCAGAAGGTTTCCGTGTCGAGGAAAATGCATTTGTCGAGGTTCATTCGACTGCTGTCCAAACGGTTACATTCCGCGCCCGGCGATCCGCGGTTACCAAACCTTCGGCTTCCATGGCGCGCAGTTCACTACGGACGATCAACAGACTGGTGCTTTCTAGGCGCAGCACTGGGTTGTCGAAAAGCTGGCGCCGGATACTCGATGTTGACATCCCTCGTGTCCATACAAGTCGGTTAAGACTGTCGCGCAGGGTCTTGAGGATTTCTTCGCGAATTTTGTTTGACATTTTTCTTTCTCCTGAATTCTGGTAGCGGTCCGCCGCCGATCTCGTAAATCTTTTCCCAAGTCGGCCAGTTCAAAGTCAGGTCGCCGCGCGGTTCGGGGATCGGGTGAATGCGTGGGCGTCCCGGGTGCTTCGAGTTCATTTCTACGAATATCCCGCGGTGCTCTGCGGCCTTCTTTAGATTTTGCCCCCTGGCGTATCCGATTACCCGGGCTGCATAGTTCCAACTTCGCCCTTCCTTCGCCATGCGCTCTAGGGCCTCACGTAAGTTTTCCCCAGTGTCCTTCAGGTATCCAAGGGCACGCGCTGAAGGTTCGAAAGGGTCTTTGCCAGGTGTGTGCGAAAGCAGATGACAAAAGCTGTCCGGCCTATACCCGATCGCCCTGGCTGTATCAAATCGGGTATACCCTTTGTCGGCGAATTCTCTGATAAGCTGCCAGAATTCCTTGCCAAACTTCTCCTCGACTTGTCGCTTCGTGGTCACCGCACGTCCTCCGAATCCGCCCACTTGATGATCGCGCCGGCCAGGAGCGATATGACGATCGAGAAAAGTACAACGCCGATTGAGAAATACCAGATCATGTCTGCTTCTCCTGCCGTGCGCGATAAGCCTTGTTCCAACCCTCCGTCCAACGTTTGCAGGAGAACGAACATTTCTCTGCGTCAAATGGGTTTTCCTTGCGATCCATGCCGCTCAGGAAAGCCGCGTAGCCTTGTTCAAACGCTGTCATTGCGCACCTCGAATTGGATTGGGCAGTACGGGGAATTGTAGTCCTCACCGTACAGGTAGACGGACTGGCCTTGCGCAGCGCGCCAGGGGTGAACCCACTGTACGTAACCTTTAAGAACGATCGGGGTTAACATTCGACACCTCCGCAGGAAGGCTGAACATATCGCCGGTCAGCGGATCGACAATGAAGCCGGATACGACCGTGATGCAGAACCCGACCCAGTACCAAGGCGTGGTGCGCGAGTCGAGTTCGGTTGTCTTACCGTCTTCGTACTTGACCTGGTAGGTCTGCCCGTCGAAGAATCCGGCCGCTGCGTCCAGCTTGATCTGGTCAGGCGTAGTGCCGGTGCGTACACGCTTACCGTCTTCGTCGGTGATGCTGTAGCGCTGGCCGGATGGCTCGGACAGCACACTGACGTCGGTAATGCGGTCGTTCATGATGGTAGAGCAGCCGGTAAGGCTGATGAGCAGTGCAGCGGCGATAAGGGTTTTCATGATTATTCCTTTCCGTAAGAGGCGGCAACGTCTACCAAGACATCGCAGCGTTGGCCAATTTTGGCGAGAAACTTTGCACGGGCGATTGCTTGTTCTTTGGTTTGGTAACGCTCGTGACCAGAAGGTTTATGGCTCCCCCAGTCTTCGAGCAGGACTATCAGGTATCGGTACGGTTCACTGCGTTTTACTGGCTTGACATCCCAACGGGCCATTTCCCTTCTCCCTACTTGATGAACGGATAACGCGATTTGTAGAACTTTGCAGCGTAGAGCGCGGCGGCTGGTTTGTAGCCCTTGGCGCGGAGCTTCTTGTAGCACTGGATGCTGAATGCGATGTTCATTTGGCTATTTCTCCGTGCAAACGTGGCCGCGAGTATTACCCTCTTTCTTGATCTCGACGTAGGCCTGTTCGCATTTCTCGCGAGACGAATACTCCGCGCTAACGACGGATGTGTTCGGGTAGCTGTAAATCCAAACCCACAAAATGAATGCTGACATTTCCCGTTACTCCCTGCGTTTGTTTTCGTTAAAGCAAATGTACAACGCATTACTTGTATTGTCTTGCGTATCCCGACGAGCGGTCAACAAAAAGCCCGACGAGAGCCGGGCCTTCTGGTGTTGCTTGTTTTAAGGGTTGGCGACCTTAGCGTCGTCTAGGGCGTGCCAGATCGAGTAACGGATCGAAGAAAGCTCCTTTGATTCGTCAAGCTGCATTTCGTTCTGAGTGAAAGCCTTCAGAGCTTCTGCTTCTTTCATCGTAAGTCGAAGCACGACTTCGATCTCATCAGGCTGCTTTGCGGTAGCTTGGGCCACGTCTTTCTCCTTACGCCAGGTCGTCCGCATCAGCGCCGTCTGCGATCTCCTCGAAGTCGCTAGCATCTGCCGAGGTGCCGCCACCGGAGAACGCTTCGCCGTCTTTGACGAACTGGATGCCTTGGAGCTGGGCGTTGATGCGCTTGCCATAGCTGTTGTCCTGGGCCCAGATATCAACGATCACGTTCACGAAGCTACCGGAGTACGGCTTGCCGTCTTGTGCGGTCAACGGCGAACGGTCACGGTCAACGACCGTTGGGCGAACGGTGTTGTAGGCGTTGAAGAACAGATTGCCTTCGTAGCCAGCCAGGGAAGCTTTGCTGTCACCGTTGTGAACGAGCAGCTTGCCACCCGCAGTCAGCTCCTTCTTCACCGCCGGCCATTTGGCGCCCCACTTGGCCTTACCTACTTCTTCGATCACGGCGTCGAGTGCCGGAATGCCTTTGTGATCAGGCTCGAACAGGAAGGCAGCGGAGAACTGCTCCTTGCCTTGCTCGTTCGCCTTGGCGGTGAAGATGTTCGGGAAGGAGATGCGGGCGTTTGCGAAAGTGTGTTTCATGGTAAATCCTCAGTATCAGTTTAGGGTTCTGTTGGTTTCGGTTAGTAGCTTCCGCTACCCTGGTTGTGTAAAGCGTCACGTTGAGCCTTTTTCAAGACTTCTAATTCGGCTACCCGACGTAACAATTCGTCGAAAGTAAAATCTTTGTAGTGCTCCATCCACTCCGCTTCAGTGGTAGGTTTAGGCTTGACCGGCTTCATACCAAATCCTCGAAGTTGTCTTCTACTTCCGCGGGCAGCTCTTCGAACTGCTCGGCAATCGCCATGCTCAAAGCTGGACGCTTGTCACTTGCCGGGGCTACAGATGGCTTGCCGGGGCGTTGTACGATCAGCTTCTGGAGCTTCGCCCACTTGCGAGGGTTCTTCTCTTTAAGCAGCTTCTCGGCCTGTGCGGGGCTGATAATCTTCTTGCTGTACATCTCGTCGGACTTCAAGCGCATCGCCTTCATCTCGGCTTCTGCTGCATCTTCGTCCTCATATTCACGATTACCCATCCGGCCTTCGACCAGCTTGTAGCGGGCGTCGGTGAAGTTGCCTTTAAGAAGTCTGCGCTCAAGCTCGGCACGTACCGCTTTGGCGAAGCCCTCGATCATGTCGGCCGCGTCCATCAGCGTAGCCAAGCGCTCATCCGATGCGTCCGGCAACTTGGCTTCTGCCGCTTCGAGACTTGGCCGGATGTTCGGCTTCTTGACGGTGAAGTGCGCTGCGCTTGGCAGACCGTCGTGACCGCTTTCTGTTTGTTCGTGATAAGTCATCGCTGCTGGCTTCACGTCGAACGCTTGGGCCAATAGCTTTTCAGCCTGCGGCATTTCGACTTTGATGAAGCCTTTGTCGAGATCCGTGAAGGTATCTGTGATCAGTTGTAGCGTGAAGTCGGTTCGCTCTTTACAGGTTGCCGACGCTTTGCAGAATCGGCACTGCTTATCGCCGGGCGTTGCTTCCAGATTCTCCGCTTCGGTAGCCAAGATCAGCGAAGCCGTCTCCTTGATGCCCTCCAGGATGCAGCGCGCATCTGCTACCGTGAGTTCCCACTTGTCGAAGTGCGACATGCGAGGCTGATCGATGCAAAGAACTAGATTTTCGATCTCGCCCATAACGTCGAACTCATCGAGCGCCGCGCCGCCGTAGAGCAGCAATTGCTCGTTGCCCTCGGCGAAGACCTGAACGCCACGACCAAATTTCAAATCTCGAATCCAAATCGTTTTGCCTTTGACGATCACCATGTCGCAGGTGCCGGTCGCCCCGTCTTCGCCGGTGAACTGGCTGATCGGCAAAACCTGCTCCGGATAGATCGTTGCGCCTTCGGCATCACTACGCGCCAGGTCCAATACCTTCTGGATTTCGCGAGTCATGTCCGGCCCTACCGGGTAAGCGCCGGAAGTATGGAACTCAGTTTTGCCGTCTTCTACTTTGATGCGCAGGCCGTTGAAGTGCGCCGCGTCCACGTTCTGCTCTAAGCATTGCTCAAGCAGATAGTGGGCTGCCGTACCCTCCTCGGCAGACTCGTTGCTTTGGTCCGGGAAGTCGCGCTCCCGGTATGGTTTAGCGTTGCAGCGCATCCACGCTGCCGCGCCGCTAGGCGAAAGAAAGGCGTGTGCCATGGCCTTAGCCCTCAAGCGCTTGAAGATCGGCGTAGACGGCTTCGAGCTTCGCCTGGTCGTTAACGGTGCTAAAGTCGTCTTCCTTGTCCAGCAGCATTTTGAGGTTCGCAATACCGTGCTTTGCGTTCAGCCCCTTGATCGCGTCACGCTGCGTCGGGGCCAGCTTGAGCACCAGTGCGCGGACGGTTTCGTATGGAACGGCCTCGGCTTTCCCGTCCTGCTCTTTGTCTATAGCTTCTTGAGCTTCGTCCGTGGACGCTTTCTCTGCGGCCTTTTCTTCTTTCTTCACTTCGACCTTTGCCGCGTCCTTCTTGACGTTCGGCTTTTCAGCGGTAGGAGTACGGCCGGCCAGGGAGAGGGTCAGCAGCTTGACGGCTTCGGTGTTCGCGAGCAGCGCTTCGGTATGGGCTTGGATCAGGGCTTCGATCGACATGTTGCAAGTTCCTTTTTGGTTAAGGTGTGCCGCAGATGGTAGAGAGCGGCACAAGGTATGTCAAGTGGTTTAGTTGCTAATACTTGTAGCTATTCAGTTCAGATCCAAAGCCTGCGCACCGACGTACTCGGTCACAGCTTTTACATCACCAGGCCACGCCGCCCACGTGTGCTTAAGCGGGCGCCACAACCGATCCGGCTTTACGCTTTCCAAACGCATTTTGAAATGCACGTCGTAGCACTGGACGGTGCCGTCTTCGTTGAAGCCTTCAACCACTAGGCAGGTTACGTCAGGCCCTGGCATACCGAAAATGAATTGGTAAGCAACGCCGATACGGATTTCGTTGTTTTGTTGATCAAGCATTTCCTTCTCCTTTCACGTTATGGATGCAGTACCACCCGTTCGATGGGCTGGAACTGCCTTTGCGGTGGGTGCCGTTGTCGAACGGGAATCCCGAGCACTGGCACCCGTATTTCTTGTGCTCAGTCTTGAGCCGGTACACGTCTACCCGGTACGTGCCGCCGCAGTCGCAATGCACGATCGGCTCTATACCTTTTGCTCGTGCTTCCCGGCATGCTTTGCACTTGCAGCCGTTGCGCATGTTCTCGGGTAGCTGCGTAAGCGTTCTGCGGCCATCGCAAGATCTACAGCGGCATGGAAACTTATTCACTCGGTAAGCCGATCAGCGCATTCAGATCCGCTGCCTGAACAGCAGGCAATTGCGACTTCGATTCTGGTACGTGCGCCGGGATCAGCTCCTTAGCTTCGGGCCACTGTTTGAGCAGTTGCCCTACCGTATTCACTGCGTTAACCGCCGCTCGGACAGGTGCTTTAACGTCGCCATGCCACTTGGCCAACCGTGCGTCTTCGTTGATCAGGGCTTCGCGCTCAACAGCTAGTGGATGGTCGAAGGCTAAGTCGTGTTTGAAGTTCGATACCTTTTCTTCGTCACCGGAAAACCATACGGTGTCGCGCTGGCCCGCCACGTTCAGGATCAGGTTACTGCGGCGGCGCAGACTACCTTCACGATTAACTACGGCTTCGGGCGCTTTAGCCATTTCTTTCTTGGCACGCTGCTCGATCTTCAGTAGTTCTGCTTCTGGCATGCCGAGGGAATCAAGGCGTACCGCTTCGCTCCACTCTTCTTTGCGTTTGTGATAGGCAACTCGCGCTGCGGTATGGCCGCACTTATCGAGGGCGGCGGAAACGATTGCATCACGGAGAGCATTTGTCATACGGGTCATCAGATTTCTTCCTTTATCAGTTCAGTACGCAGGATGTGAACATCACGCGGCGCGGTGAAATTGAGCTTTGCATGGCCTTTGGCGAGGTCTACGACGCAGACGGAAACACCCTCTGCAATTTGCATGGAGTCGCGGAACCGGACGCGTTCCACCTGGAGGGTGGACAGCAAACGGAATTTGCAGAAGCCGCCGGTCACATCGAGGATCTCGACGTATTCCGTTTTGTCGCCGATCAGAAGGCGAACGGACTGGCCGGCTTTACGGGTCAACACTAGATTGGTCATACGTCTTCCTCGACGATTTCGAATTTGCGGTAGCCTGCTTTGTAAAGAGCGATGCAGTATTTTCTCGCATCTTGGTCAGAAGGCCACCGGATGGAGTCCAAAATAACTTGGACCATGCTGTCGACAGCCTTCTCCTCTTGCGAGGGTTCTGGTTCTACGATGAACTGGACCATAGAGCCTTTGAATCCGTCACCGATCCACAACCATTCGTCGTCTTGCCAAATCGCCCAGGTGTTGCCGCCGCAGCGCTTAGCGAACTGGCCGGATACGGACCACTTGTGCGTTGTTCCCTTTGGAATAATCATTCGCTCATCACCCTTTCAATTATCAAATCGACTTCGAACACACTGGACTGCATGTCCATGCGTCGCTCAGGTACACGTTTCGTTCCCGCAATCAAATCCTTTTCGTTAAGCGCATAACCGGTCTGCGTGATCCAGTGTCCGGGGCGCCACGGCGCCACGGCGCTAGGTCTGATACTGGCGGCTGAAGCATGGCGCACCTCCTAGGAGAAATAGAACGCGATGAGCATCAAGGCAACGATGGTCAGGAACATGAAGTCGGCGTCGTCCATGTTAGGTATCCTTGCGACGATTTGACGGTTTGTTCTTTTGAATATTTGAAGGAACGATTCCTAAATCAGGGTCGTTTACTAGGTAATCCCTAGTTGGCGGTTTGGGGCGCCAGTCGATCGTGTCCTGCTTTGGAACACGCTCGTTAACGTAAAGTCGCAGTGACATCCCACTTACGCCATCCTCGAGAGCGCAGTGCTCCCCGGGGCGATGTAGCCACGTGACCTTAGTACCTGGATGGAACCGGATATCTAGCTTCTCGCACGCTTCCAGCGACTCGGCCAGGGTCAGTAACGCTTCAGCCTGTGCGCGGGTGATCATTTCATCTCTCCTATGGTCAGCCCTATTCCGGCTTTGGCGGCGTGGCGAACCAGCTGGTCCAAGGTTTGCTTTTCCGGTACGTCTAATCCGATCCTGCGTTTAAGTATCTCTACGATCTGCTGGCGTAGCCTGCGGGCCTGCATATCACCAGTGCTGGTGCTTAGCCGAGTTGGCATGGTTGCTCTCCGTTCTGCACCGAAGCGTAAATGACACAAGAGATCCAGAAGACTATCGAGGTCAGCAAACCAATGCCGAAAGCCCATTCTTCCAAGCCTGTAGGCCGCGGCACTGTCAGACTAGCGGCCAAGGCGAACAGGCAAGTCAGCGATATCGCGAAAGGATTTTCTCTTAAGGGATTCTTCACGGCTTGCGTACTCCTAGCAGTTGTTCGGGGACGACGCACATGGTGGTAGGCCCTACGGCTACGTCGTAGCTCTTCTGGCCGACCTTCACGACACGCGCCAGGCACTTGTGGTACTCGCTCTGCGTGTCGTTAATGCGAACGGTCTGATTGGGTTTGAAGCGGTTCATTCATGGACTTCCACTTCGAGGATCAAGTACTCGCCGAGGTAGCTTTTCAGCTCCTCGAGGATATCGTGGCCCCCGACTTGGATATCCTCGTCCGTCCACAGGTAGCCGGTGTATTCGCTATATCTGGCGCCGTAATCGCTTACGCCGAGACCCATAAGAGTTCGCAGGAAATCTTCCGCCGCGTCTTCTTTTGAGCACTTCTGCTCGCAGACCCAATAACGAACGGTAACCTGCTTGTGATCCATAAATTCCAGTCGCACGGCTAGGGGTTCGTTCTCCTCCTGCAGCCCAGAATTGCGGACCAAAAGCGCGTCGTGCTCCTCGTAGCTTCCGCCTACTTCCTCTACCTTTAACCATCCTTCGATCAGGTGCGTGGTCATCGTCCTTCTCCTATTCATTTACTGTGTGACGCAACTATACAACACGAAACTTGCGATTGCTTGTATGTCCGACGAACGGTTAGGGTTTCGGCTGTTCGTAATCGATGCCTTCGCCGTCCAGCAAAGCTTCCAGGTATTCGACCCGAGACATTTCGTCATAGACCGACATGCCGGTGACGGTAAGACCGGGCAATTCCTTCTCGCCTGAAAAGGACGCCGAGAGGGAGTGGCGAAGCTCTTTGCTGGCTTCGCTGTCTATGACGCGCATTACCACGGTCAGCCATCTGTCTTTTTGCGTAGTCATTTCTTCCTATCTCCTCTAGCAGATCCAATCAAAGGCTTCTGGCCGTCCTTTAACGGCCAAGGTGATTCCGTATGGCAATCCGGGCAGTAAATAATGCGTAGGCTGCTCATGCGTATCACGTCCGGGTTACCGCACTTTGGGCATTGGAGGGTCATTTGCCGAGAGCCTTCGCCGCCTTCCTTTTGAACTTAACGGCGGGGCAGACAACCCTGGCGTAGTCAAGGGAGTGCAGTCGGTGCTCGCACCCACCATTTACCCCGTCGTCAAAGTCGTGGAGCAGTCCGCCTAAGGCCAGTTCTAGGACTGCAACGCGGTGCTCCAGCGCTTTTACATCCCTTTCGGAATACAGGTTAATGTGGTAGCCGGATGCGCGGCCGTAGAGACGTTCAAAACGAACTAGCTGGCATGGCGTGAAGTAGTGCCCGGCCTCTTTAGCTTCGGTGCTAATCACGGCGACTGGTTTTATCTCGTTCACGCTATAAATCCTCCTGGCATGGTTTTCACGTATCGCCGCGCTAGCTGGTCGTGCATCTGACCTTTGGCGCAGTCGCTGGTGTTGACTTTGGGCATCTTGGGTTTTTTAGGCTTGGGCATAGGGGTTACCTACCTTGAATTTTGAGCATGCACTCCACTTCTACGTTAGAAGCCTTCAGCACTTCGCTCAAAGCTTTCAGACCGCGCGCTGTTTCTAGCTGCGATTCGGCGTTCTTACCGAGTGCGGAAGCGATGGCCGTGATCGCGTCTACGGCTTTGGCATCCCACTGGACGCCCACGAAGGTGCTGTTGCTTACCGAGGTGCCGGCGAGTTCGGCTTTAGCTGCTGCAACTGCTGCGTCGATCAGCTTTTCGTTTGCGGTTTTCTTTTTCATGGTGGATCTCCGACTGGTTGGTGTGAAGCAAATCTAATTGTGTTTTCTTGCTTTGTCTAGTGCTATTTGCTTTTCCTGTTAAATACCGTAGGATGCGCTCCATCGACTACCTAAACAGAAGAGAGCAACCGATGGACAAGAAACTCGACGCACTGAACAAGTACGCACTGGAGCACCGCGCCACCCTGGCCGTGATGAACGCACTGGTCAGCGCCAAGTCCTACAGCGGCATCCTTGATACGGTCGTGCGCGCCGGCAGCCTAGACGACGTAGCGGAAAAGCTAGGCGTTACCTACCAGGCTGTCCAGCACTGGCTAAAGCTAGGCTACGTGCCCCTGGGCCGTATCCCTGAGATCGAAAGCACCTACGGCGTTCCGCGCAAAGAATTGATGAACCCGAAATACGCGGCGGCGCTCGCTGAACCTACCTTCTCGTCTGACGTATAAGCCGTGGGAGCCGCGAAGATGGCTACAAAATTTGCAGGCCTGCAGGCGCCGGACGCGCTGCGGGAGTTGAAAGGGTGGCTCGTATGGCGTTGGGTACGGCGCCCGGGTCGGCCAAAAGCTCTGAAGATGCCTTATTACGTTTCTGGCCCTGTTCGCAAGCACACCCACGGATCCGCCGAAGACCGCGCGCTTCTGGTTACTTTCGAGGAGGCTAAGCGTGCGGCGGATCAGCACGACTTCGCCGGTGTAGGCCTGGCGCTGATGCCGGAGTTCGGCGTAACCGCGCTGGACTTCGACAACTGCGTAAAGGACGGCGAGATCGATCCACGCGTTGAACGCCTGACGATAGGCACCTACGCTGAGCTCAGCCCGTCGGGAACTGGTGTGCGCGCCTTCATGCTCGGCGAGTCGCCGGACAGCAAAGACAGTTCGCCGGCCGACAACTCGTTCGGCTTCGAAACGTTCCACGGCAAAGGCTTCGTGACCTTCACCGGAAACGTGACCGAGACGACCCAACTAACCGGCGACGAGAACACCGTCGCGCCGCTGACGCCTGAAGTGAAAGCTTTCTGTAATACCAGGTTTACTCGGCTGTCCAAGGTTCGCGCTGAATGCGTAGGCGCTGGCAAGCCGACCTTCGGCATGTCGCCGGAGCAGATCACCGACCTGCTAAAGAAGCTGCCGGACGATCTGAGCTACGACGATTGGCGAAACGTCGGCATGGCGGTCCACCACGAGACGGAAGGCGAGGGCTTTGACATATGGGACGAATGGTCCTCACAGTCGCCGAAGTACACATCGACTGAGTACAGCATGGAGCGTTGGGTATCCTTCGGGCGCAACAGCTCGGCTGAATACACGACCATGGGTTCCATCCTGTTGATGATCCGGGAAGCTGGCGGCGAGACAGGCTTAGAAACGGCTTCGCCTGATGAGTTTGAAGCACTGCCGATGCCTAAAGGCGGAAAGTTCAATATCCGATCGCAAGGCGAGTTCGCTCGCCAGGTTAAGCCAATCTCGTGGCTGGTGAAGAACTTCCTTCCTAAGGCTACGCTCGGCGTGCTGTTCGGCGAATCCGGTTCGGGCAAGTCGTTCCTTACCTACGACCTGTGCGCGGCCATCGCCCGTGGCCTGGACGAGTGGAATGGCAAAAAGGTAAAGAAAGGCCGAGTGATGTACGTGGTGGCGGAAGGCGAAGCTGGTTTCGTCAACCGCATTCACGCCTACTGCCATCAGCAGGGCATTTCGCCGGACGACTTCGAGATCGACTACATCAGCGATCTAGTCCCGAACCTGATGGAAGCGGCCCTGATCACCGATCTGATAAAGGAAATCAAGGCGCGCGGCCATTACGATCTGATCGTGATGGATACGTTCGCCCAGGTGATGGCAGGCGCCAACGAGAACAGCGGTGAAGACGTGGGCAAGGCTTTGGCTGAATGCCGTCGTATCCATCGCCACACCGGCGCTATGGTGCTGCTCGTCCACCACAGTGGCAAGGACGCCAGTAAAGGATCGCGCGGCTGGTCCGGCCTTAAAGGCGCTTGCGATGTTGAGCTCGAGGTGTCCCGTAGCGACGATGACCGCGCCGTGTCCGCCTCCAAGCTAAAGGACGGTCGCGACGGTATCCAGATCGGCTTCAAGCTGCACACGGTCGTGCTAGGGGAAGATGAGGACGGCGACGACATCACGAGCTGTATTGTCGAGTACGGCGATGTCTCAGCCCGTATGAAGGCCGGCAAAGGCCCTAAAGGCGCTGTGCAAAAGCTGGCCTTCAATAAGGCACACGATCTGATTGGCTTGGCAGCCGATAGCGGAGAGATCAGCACCGAAGAATTGATCGCGCTGATGGTGCCCGAAATGGTGATCAAAGAAGGTGAACGCGACCAACGAAAAGGGGTAGCGGCCAGGGCGATTTCTTCTCTTATTAAGGCGGAACATCTGATCGAAATCGCACCCGGCAAGCTGGCGCTGCCTGAAGAATGAAATACGCAAGAAATGCGAATCCGCAAAGATTGCTGCTACAAATGCTACATACGCTACTTTTAGCTATTTGTAGATGTAGCGGAAGGTGCTAAGTCTTCTGCTACATCTACTACAAACACCCCGTAGGGGTGTAGTAGTGTAGCAAGTGTAGCAACCGGGAAAATGCAACAATTGCGGATTTGAAGGAAAGGAGTGAACCCGCAAGAATTGCGCGTAATGCAGATCACGACCCCCTGGCCGAGACGCCTACCCCAGTTCGCGGTTTACGGGTACGCTGATCACTCACCACATGGAGCGGAACCCATGGCATGTTCCGGATGCGCTCGACGTCGGGCGAAACTCAAAAAACTATTGGACTTAGCCAATGAACGATTCGAAGAACTCAAGCAACGGATTACTGGTGTTGAAGGTGGCTCACGCCCTGACGGGCGAAGACGCCGAGAAGCTCACAGCGGCGATAACCCCGACAGCGGAAGCCCTGGGCGTTGAGCCTATGGTTCTCTCCGCCGGAGTTGAAGTAGAGCTGAAGCTGGGCTCCTCGGCTTTGCTGGAGCGCGTATGCGCGGCGCTAGAGGAAATCGCACAGCAAGGTAGGGCTCCTGAGCTTAGCGAGGCTCAGATCGCACCACAGGCGCTCAACGTTAGGCCGACAGGGTTGAACTCACGATGAGCGCTATGGGCGAAGACTGGACACCAGAAGAGTGGGCCTCTTGGGCTAAGTCCATGGAAGGCAGCACTTGGCTACTTGAGAAAGGCGAGAAGGTCGTTACGCCCCCGCCCTCTACCACTGAGGAGAAGGCGCGTTTCGAGGCGCTCATACAGGCCCTGTGCGACAGATTCGGGATGAAGGACAATGGCTAAGTCCAGGGTCACCATGCAGCCCACCCGAGCGCGTGAGGTCAGTACCCAGTCCGTGCAGATGCTGAATCCTGATGCATGGCGCGAAGGGCTGACCACAGCGCAGCGTGGGTACGGTGGGAAGTGGCAGCGCTACAGGTTGAAGTTCCTGGAGCGGAATGTGCTGTGCGTGATGTGCCAGGCACAAGGCAAGGTGACAGCAGCCAACGTGGTCGACCACATCGTTGACCATCGAGGGAACCAGGATCTGTTTTGGGACAAGGCGAATCACCAGGCCCTATGCCAGCCATGCCACAGCGTTAAGACGGCAGCCGAAGGCGTAGGCACTGCGCGTAGAGGCTGATCCGCAATGGCTGCGCGTTCGCGCTACCATCGACTCACCATCCACGCAATGACCGTTCGTCCGCGCAGCCAATGCGCGTTCGGCATTGCATCGATCGTGCCAACTCGACCGAAATGAGAATGATTCGCGCAGATTTCGATGCGAAAAGGCAACGAACGGTCAAATGAGAACGATTCTCGCACTATTTCGGTGCAAAACGGGGCGGAAATGAGAAAAATTCGCGATACCGGGGGGTAGTGGCGTGCTACACCCCTTCCGCCAGCCCTGATCGCGCCGACCACACGGAAGCAGAATGTCGTCCCTATAGTTTTGTGACCCGTGTTAGGATCGCCCACATCAGTAACACGCAGGTAACACGTAATGCTCAACGAATCCCAGGAACTGTTTTTTAAAGCGACTCTGCGCGGCGAAAAGCCCGAGCAGGCCGCCATTAGCGCAGGGCTCAGCCCGAAGACCGCAAAGGCCGCGGGCTTTCGTATGCGTAAACACCCCGCAATCGTGGCCGCACTGGCAGCCGTAGGTATCGGCACCAAGTCCGCCCCTACAGGCAAACCAGCGCCGACCGAGGACGAATCAGAACCGGATATCGTTACCATCGAAATTCCAGAAACCGAAGATTCCCTGGTCTTTCTGGAAGCGCTGATGAACTGTCCGAAGGCGGGGGTAAAGGCTAGGCTCGAAGCGGCAAAAGCTTTGGCCCCTTTCCAGCACGCCAGGGTAGGGGAGAAAGGGAAGAAGGAATCCAAGCAGGATCAGGCGGGAGAAACCAAAGGTGGCAAGTTCGGCCCCCGTGAGCGCAGCAAACCGACCCTGGTTTCGAGTAACGCCAAATGAACCAACCGCTTTGGGATACGTCTTGCACCGACTGGGAAGAACGAATCGTCGCCGGACACACGTTGACGCCGGTAGATCCGATATTCCCGGACGAAGCCGCCTACGCCATGGAGGTGTTTAATTCCCTACGCATGGTTGATGCTGACGGAAGTCCACTAATGGGCGAAGCGTGCCTA
>Ga0065714_10000005_pt1 | contig 29138 bp, 13 predicted proteins | sample MisRhiReplicate2_FD_59101 | JGI IMG/M metagenome (GOLD analysis project Ga0065714, IMG submission 59101) | Miscanthus rhizosphere microbial communities from Kellogg Biological Station, MSU, sample Rhizosphere Soil Replicate 2: eDNA_1 v2... | ecosystem: Host-associated > Plants > Roots >... | reverse complement strand
TCTTCGCCATCCTCGCCGTCCTTCGTTGAAGTCGGCCAGACCGTGAAGAAAGGCGACACCCTGTGCATCGTCGAAGCCATGAAGATGATGAACCACATCGAAGCTGAATCCAGCGGTGTGATCGAATCTATCCTCGTCGAAGACGGCCAGCCGGTTGAGTACGACCAACCGCTGTTCACCATCGTTTGAACCGCGGAGAGACTTTGATGACTGCGAAGTTGGAAAAAGTTCTGATCGCCAACCGCGGTGAGATCGCCCTGCGGATTCTGCGTGCCTGCAAAGAGATGGGCATCAAGACTGTCGCCGTTTACTCCAAGGCCGACAAAGAGCTGATGCACCTGGGTCTGGCAGACGAATCCGTCTGCATCGGCCCGGCCTCGGCCGCGCACTCTTATCTGCACATCCCGGCAATCATCGCCGCGGCTGAAGTGACTGGCGCTACCGCCATTCACCCAGGCTACGGTTTCCTTGCGGAAAACGCTGATTTCGCTGAACAGGTCGAGAACTCCGGCTTCGCCTTCATTGGCCCGAAAGCCGACACCATTCGCCTGATGGGCGACAAGGTATCGGCCAAGCACGCCATGATCGCCGCTGGCGTTCCAACCGTTCCGGGTTCCGACGGCCCGTTGCCTGAAGACGAAGAAACNGCTCTGCGCATCGGTCGCGAAGTCGGTTACCCGGTGATCATCAAAGCCGCTGGCGGCGGCGGTGGTCGCGGCATGCGCGTTGTGCATAAAGAAGAAGACCTGATCTCCTCGGCGAAACTGACCCGCTCCGAAGCTGGCGCGGCGTTCGGCAACCCGATGGTCTATCTGGAAAAATTCCTGACCAACCCACGTCACGTGGAAGTNCAGGTACTTTCCGACGGCCAGGGCCACGCCATCCATCTGGGCGACCGTGATTGCTCGCTGCAACGTCGTCACCAGAAGGTTCTCGAAGAAGCGCCGGCACCGGGCATCGACGAGAAGGCACGAGCTGAAGTCCTCGCACGCTGCGTCAAGGCCTGCATCGACATCAACTACCGTGGCGCGGGTACTTTCGAGTTCCTGTACGAGAACGGCGCGTTCTATTTCATCGAAATGAACACCCGCGTTCAGGTTGAGCACCCGGTTTCGGAAATGGTCACCGGCATCGACATCGTCAAGGAGATGCTCAGCATCGCCGCTGGCAACAAGCTGTCGTACACCCAGGAAGACGTGGTTATCCGCGGTCATGCACTGGAATGCCGAATCAACGCCGAAGACCCGAAAACCTTCATGCCGAGCCCNGGCACGGTCAAGCATTTCCACGCACCAGGCGGCAACGGCGTTCGCGTCGATTCGCACCTGTACAGTGGCTATGCCGTTCCGCCGAACTACGATTCGTTGATCGGCAAGCTGATCACCTACGGCGCAACCCGTGACGAAGCNCTGGCGCGCATGCGCAATGCGCTGGACGAAATCGTTGTCGACGGGATCAAGACCAACATCCCGCTGCACCGCGACCTCGTCCGCGATGAAGGCTTCTGCAAAGGTGGAATCAACATCCACTACCTGGAACACAAGCTGGCTGGCGAAAAGCATTAAGCTGTGATCCATACCAACAAAGCCGCTTTCGAGCGGCTTTGTTGTTTCTGAAGGTTTCATCCGTCCTTGCGCGGCTAATCTGACAGGCACTGGCCTGTCCTGGCTGGCTATAATCGCCCTCTTATCAGCGCAACGCCGACGAACCAGAGCCAGCCCATGCCTGAAAAACTGCCCATCAATCTCAACGATCTCCTGCGCCAGCGGACAGTCGAGGGTGAGCGAATCGAATACAAATCGGGTTGGAATCCTGATCCGATCATTCGCACGCTCTGCGCTTTCGCCAACGACTTCGAAAACCTGGGCGGTGGTTACGTTGTGATTGGGCAGGATTGCGATGCCAATGGTCAGCCGATCTTTCCTCCACTGGGACTTTCCGATCAATTACTCGACAAGATCCAGCTCGAACTGCTAGCGGCTTGCCAATCAATTCAGCCTGCTTACTTTCCAGTGTTGAGTATTGAAGAGGTCGAAGGTCGCAAGTTGATCGTGCTATGGGCGCCCGGCGGGCAAAATCGTCCCTATAAAGCTCCGGCCGCAGTGACAGCCAAGTACAGAAGCTTGCACTACTACATCCGTCGCTACAGCAGCACGGTGGAAGCCAAGGGCGAAACCGAACAAGAACTCTTGAGCCTTACTGCCAAGGTGCCTTTCGATGATCGCTTCAATTTGGGCGCTCGTGTCAGCGATCTATCCAAACCTCTAATGCAAAGCTTCCTGCAAGAAGTGGGCAGTGCCCTGGCCGAGGATGCAGCGGTCCTGTCTACCGAAGCGCTAGGGCGACAAATGAACGTCGTGGGCGGCCCGACCGAGTCGCCATGGCCCAAAAATGCGGGACTGATGTTCTTTAGCCCAGCCCCAGAGCGATTCTTCCCCGGCACACAGATTGATGTGCTGTGGTTTCCGGAGGGCGCTGGCGGTGATCGCTTTGACGAAAAGATTTTCAAGGGGCCACTGGCAACCATAACCCGCGAATCACTGGCTTATATCCAGCGCAATTACCTGCATGAAACAGTGATCAAGCATGCAGGCCGCGCCGAAGCTACACGGATCTGGAATTTCCCCTTCGCAGCAATTGAAGAGGCGCTGGTCAATGCCGTTTATCACCGGTCCTATGAAGAACGCGAACCGATTGAGGTCCGCATCAGCCAGGAGGAATTGGTGATTCTGAGCTTCCCGGGGCCAGACCGCTCGATTCGAATGGAGGACCTGCGGATAGGCCGCGCCGTGAGCCGCCGTTACCGTAACCGGCGAATTGGTGAGTTCCTGAAAGAACTGAGTCTGACCGAAGGCCGCTCGACGGGCATCCCTAAAATCCTCAAGGTCATGGCGGTCAATGGCTCACCTGCGCCATTATTTGAAACCGACGATGATCGGATTTCGTATGTCATACGGCTTCCAGCGCACCCTCAGTCACAGAGAGCAGAAGCAACAACCATGGAAGTCAACATGGAAGTCAACATGGAAGTCGCTTCGGTGCTGAGGGCCATTGAAGGAAACATGAGCAGGCTGGAACTTCAGACCAGTATGGGCCTGAAAAACGCCGACCACTTCCGCAAGGCTTACATACTGCCGGCCATGGCCGCCGGGGTGCTTGAAATGACGCTGCCTGAACGCCCCAACAGCCGACTGCAACGCTATCGCCTGACGAACAAAGGCCTGCAATGGCTCACAGCCAATAATGCAGGGCATCAGCATTAATATGTGATCCAGACTAACAAAGCCGCTTCCGAGCGGCTTTGTTGTTTCTGAAGGCTTTCATAATGTGCACGCGGGCAAGGCCGCTCCCACAAAAGGCCCGCGCTCGCGTAAACTTGCGCGCTTCTCGCAGCCCGCTAGGCTGCAATCAATATTTTTCAAAGGTGCCCGCCATGCCTTGGCTGCAAGTCCGTCTCGCCATCAGCCCAGAACAAGCCGAAACCTACGAAGACGCTTTCCTTGAAGTGGGCGCCGTCTCGGTGACCTTCATGGACGCTGAAGATCAGCCGATCTTCGAACCGGAACTCAACACCACGCCGCTGTGGTCGCATACGCACCTGCTGGCCCTGTTCGAAGGTGGCACCGAAGCCGCCGCCGTACTGGCCCACCTTGAGCTGCTGACCGGCAGCCCGCTGCCCGAGCATCACAGCGAAGTCATCGAAGACCAGGACTGGGAACGTAGCTGGATGGACGGTTTCCAGCCGATGCGTTTCGGCCAGCGCCTGTGGATCGTCCCGAGCTGGCACGCTGCTCCTGAACCAGACGCGGTGAACCTGCTGCTGGATCCGGGCCTGGCGTTCGGCACCGGCACGCACCCGACCACCGCGCTGTGCCTGGAATGGCTCGATGGCCAGGACCTGAAAGACTGCAACGTCCTGGACTTCGGCTGCGGCTCGGGGATTCTGGCGATTGCTGCCCTGCTGCTGGGCGCCAAGGAAGCCGTCGGTACCGATATCGACGTGCAAGCCCTGGAAGCGTCCCGCGACAACGCCGGGCGCAACAACATCGCCGAAGCACTGTTCCCGCTGTATCTGCCGCAAGATTTGCCGCAGGTTCAGGCCGACGTATTGGTCGCCAATATTCTTGCCGGCCCGCTGGTTTCACTGGCGCCACAATTGTCCAGCCTGGTCAAAACCGGTGGTCGTCTGGCGCTGTCGGGCATCCTCGCCGAGCAAGGTGAAGAAGTCGCCAAGGCTTATGCCCAGGACTTCGATCTGGACCCGATTGCCAATCGCGATGGCTGGGTGCGCATCACTGGCCGTCGGCGCTAGAATGAACGCCTGCATAAACCGGATTGCCGCATGACCGACAGCTTCGTCACCCAGTGCCCGCATTGCCAAACCAGCTTCCGCGTCAGCCATGCTCAATTGAGCGTAGCCCGCGGAGTGGTTCGTTGCGGCTCGTGCTTGCAGGTGTTCAACGCCGCCAAGCAGCTGCTTGAACAACAGGCCGGCAAAGACACGATCACCCCGGTTGCACCGGCCATCGTCGAACCGCCGGAGCCGCGAGCCATCAGCCAAAAGCAATGGTCCGCGGCCGAGCTGGATCTGGACAGTCTGGACCTGGACGAAGAGCTCGCCCGCCTCGAACAGCGGGAAATCCAGCCGACCACGGAATTCGGCCGACAGCGCGAAGACAACCTGAGTGCCAGCCGGGATACCGTCGAGCACGAAGAAGCGCCGTGGCCCGACAGCCTGTTCAGCGAATCGGCCGCCGATCGTGCGCAGACCACAGAAGCCGACTTGCCAGAGCTGGAACTCGATCCGAGCAAATACTCGCGCACCGAACCTTCGCTGTCCCTGGAACCGGTGGAGCTGGACGACGAACATCTGCCGCCACAGCTGCGCCTGCACGACCCACTCGACGCACCGATGCATCANGAACGCCTGTCGGCGACCGATGACATCGACGACGATCGGCCNTCGATCGAACCTGTGCGCAAAAAGCGTGAGCCGGCTGTCCGCGCTGAAGCCCTGCAAGACCTGACCGATGACCCGCTGCAACTGGACTGGCAAAAGCGCCGCTCTCCCTGGGGCCGACGCTTTTTCTGGCTGCTACTGATCCTGCTCGGCCTCGCCGGCCTCGCCGGTCAATACATTGCCTACCACTTTGACGAGCTGGCACGCCAGGACCAATACCGTCCGTGGTTCCAGCAACTGTGCCCGCAAATCGGCTGCACCGTGCCATCCAAAGTCGACATCGCCAAAATCAAAAGCAGCAACCTGGTGGTCCGCAGTCACCCGGACTTCAACGGAGCACTGGTGGTCGACGCGATCATCTACAACCGCGCGCCCTTCTCCCAGCCTTTCCCGCTGCTGGAGTTGCGTTTTGCCGACCTCAACGGCCACCTGATCGCCAGCCGGCGCTTCAAGCCCGGCGAGTACCTCAACGGCGATCTCGAAGGGATGGCGGAAATGCCTCCGCAAACGCCGATCCACATCGCACTGGATATCCTCGATCCAGGCTCCAAAGCGGTGAATTACAGTCTGAGCTTCCATTCGCCCGAGTGAAACGGCTCAGTATTACGGCTTTGACGGCATATTTCTGACTTTGACCGCTCACACCAAACCGCTGGCGATAACAGAATAACTGTTCAGATTTTGTTCAATTCAGCCTTTATCCAGTCATCGAGAGCGGGTATCATGCCAACCCTTTTTCGAACTCTCATGATCCGGCCCCACAACAGGGAAGTCCTATGTCGGCGGTACGCATCGGTCCNTANACATTGCACAACGGCTTGATTCTCGCCCCGATGGCGGGGGTCACAGACCAACCCTTTCGTCAGCTGTGCAAGCGACTGGGCGCAGGACTTGTAGTCTCGGAAATGGTCACCAGCGACATGAGCTTGTGGAACACCCGCAAATCGCGGATGCGCATGATCCACGAAGGTGATCCCGAGCCCCGCTCGGTACAGATCGCCGGTGGTGATGCACAGATGCTGGCGGATGCAGCCCGGGCCAACGTTGAACTGGGCGCACAGATTATTGATATCAACATGGGCTGTCCGGCGAAAAAGGTCTGCAACAAGGCCGCCGGGTCCGCGCTGTTGAAGGATGAAGCACTGGTGACCGAGATCCTGCAGGCCGTAGTGGCTGCGGTTGATGTGCCGGTCACCCTGAAGATCCGCACCGGCTGGGACCGGGACAACAAGAACGGCCTGACCGTGGCGAAGATCGCCGAGCAGGCAGGCATTACGGCGTTGGCGGTCCATGGGCGCACCCGTGCCGATCTGTACACCGGCGAAGCCGAGTACGACACCATCGCCGCGATCAAGCAGGCCGTGTCGATTCCGGTGTTTGCCAATGGCGATATCGATTCGCCAGAGAAAGCCCGGTACGTGCTCGATGCGACCGGTGCCGATGGCCTGTTGGTAGGCCGGGCCGCTCAGGGGCGGCCATGGATTTTTCGTGAGATCGATCATTTTCTGCGTACCGGCGAAAAACTCCCGGCACTGGAACTGATCGAGGTGGAACGCATTCTGCTAGAGCATCTGGCTGCGCTGCACGTCTTCTATGGAGACGTCATGGGCGTACGCATTGCTCGAAAGCATGTGGGCTGGTATCTCGCAACCTTGCCGGGCGCCAGGGAGTTTCGCGCCCACTTCAATCGTTTGGAAGATACGGAAGCACAATGCGCCAACGTTCAGGGCTTCTTCGCCGAACGTTACAAGAGCCTGACAGGGGACGGAGAAGAGGTGGCCGCATGACGATGATGACCGAGACTTTAGTGAGTGGAACAACACCCGTGAGCGACAACGTGAATTTGAAACAGCACCTCAATACGCCGAGCGAAGAAGGTCAGACCCTTCGCGGGAGTGTCGAGAAGGCGCTGCACAATTATTTCGCCCACCTTGAGGGCGCTGCCGTCACGGATGTGTACAACCTGGTGCTCTCCGAAGTCGAGGCTCCCCTGCTCGAGTGCGTGATGAACTACGTCAAGGGCAACCAGACCAAGGCCAGTGAGCTGCTCGGACTGAACCGAGGCACGCTGCGCAAGAAACTCAAGCAGTACGATTTGCTGTAAGCATTCAATCAAACCAGAAAGGCGCCCGCGTAGAAACGGTCGCCTTTTTTGCTGACTCCTTTGCTTTTGATGGAAATTGAAATGACCGACCAGACTACCCGCCTGCCGATCCGCCGCGCCTTGATCAGCGTTTCCGACAAGACCGGGATCCTNGAATTCGCCAANGAGCTTGAAGCCCTGGGCGTCGAGATCCTCTCCACCGGCGGAACGTTCAAGCTNCTGCGCGACAACGGTGTTGCCGCAGTGGAAGTCGCNGATTACACCGGTTTCGCAGAAATGATGGACGGCCGGGTAAAAACCCTGCACCCGAAAATCCACGGCGGGATCCTCGGTCGTCGTGGTATCGACGACGCCATCATGAACGAGCACGGCATCAAGCCGATCGACCTGGTAGCGGTCAACCTGTACCCGTTCGAAGCCACCATCAACAAGCCAGGCTGCGACCTGCCGACCGCCATCGAGAACATCGACATTGGCGGCCCGACCATGGTCCGCTCGGCAGCCAAGAACCACAAAGACGTGGCCATCGTGGTGAATGCCAGCGATTACGCCAGCGTCCTTGAAAGCCTCAAGGCCGGCGGCCTGACCTACGCTCAGCGTTTCGACCTGATGCTCAAGGCCTTCGAACACACCGCAGCCTATGACGGCATGATCGCCAACTACATGGGCACCGTGAACCAGGCGGCTGACACCCTCAGCACCGAAGGCCGCAGCGAGTTCCCGCGCACTTTCAACAGCCAGTTCGTCAAGGCTCAGGAAATGCGCTACGGCGAGAACCCGCACCAGAGCGCGGCGTTCTACGTTGAAGCCAAGCCTGCNGAAGTCGGTATCGCCACCGCCACCCAGCTGCAAGGCAAAGAGCTGTCGTACAACAACGTGGCCGACACCGACGCCGCGCTGGAATGCGTGAAGAGCTTCGTCAAGCCAGCCTGCGTGATCGTCAAGCACGCCAACCCGTGCGGCGTGGCCGTCAGCCCGGACGCCGAAGGCGGTATCCGCCAGGCTTACGAACTGGCCTACGCCACCGACACCGAGTCAGCGTTCGGCGGCATCATCGCGTTCAACCGCGAGCTGGATGCTGAAACCGCCAAAGCCATCGTCGAGCGTCAGTTCGTCGAAGTGATCATCGCCCCGTCCGTCAGCGCAGAAGCTCGCGCCATCGTGGCTGCCAAAGCCAACGTGCGCCTGTTGGCCTGCGGCGAGTGGTCGGCTGATCGCGCTGCTGCGTGGGACTACAAACGCGTCAACGGTGGCCTGCTGGTACAGAGCCGCGACATCGGCATGATCGGTGCCGACGACCTGAAAGTCGTGACCAAGCGCGCCCCGACCGAGCAAGAGATCCACGACCTGATCTTCGCCTGGAAAGTCGCCAAATACGTTAAATCCAACGCCATCGTCTACGCCAAGAACCGTCAGACCATCGGTGTCGGCGCTGGCCAGATGAGCCGCGTGAACTCCGCGCGCATTGCTGCGATCAAGGCTGAACACGCTGGTTTGCANGTGGCAGGCTCGGTGATGGCCTCCGACGCGTTCTTCCCATTCCGCGACGGCTTGGACAACGCAGCCAAGGTCGGCATCACTGCGGTGATCCAGCCGGGTGGCTCGATGCGTGATGCGGAAGTGATTGCAGCGGCCGACGAGGCCGGCATTGCCATGGTCTTCACCGGCATGCGCCACTTCCGCCACTAAGCACAACGATCAACTGTGGGAGCTGGCCTGCCAGCGATAGCATCCCCTCGGTTTAGCTGATAAACCGAGTTGTTTGCATCGCCGGCAGGCCAGCTCCCACAGAAAAGCGTCCCTGCGGTGCTCCCCAGAATTAGCGTCATCCGAGGTTTTTGAAATGAATGTTTTGATCATTGGCAGCGGNGGCCGTGAACACGCCCTGGCCTGGAAAGTGGCTCAGGATCCGCGNGTGCAGAAAGTTTTCGTGGCNCCGGGCAACGCCGGCACCGCCATTGAAGCCAAGTGCGAGAACGTCGCTATCGACGTGCTGGCCCTTGAACAGCTTGCAGACTTCGCCGAGAAGAATGTTTCCCTGACCATCGTCGGCCCGGAAGTGCCGCTGGTCGCGGGCGTCGTCGATCTGTTCCGCGCCCGTGGCCTGGATTGCTTCGGTCCAACCGCTGGCGCTGCTCAGCTGGAAGGTTCGAAAGCCTTCACCAAGGATTTCCTGGCGCGCCACAAGATCCCGACCGCCGACTACCAGAACTTCACCGAGATCGAGCCNGCCCTGGCTTATCTGCGTGAAAAAGGCGCACCGATCGTGATCAAGGCCGATGGCCTGGCCGCCGGTAAAGGCGTGATCGTTGCCATGACGTTGACCGAAGCCGAAGACGCCGTGCGCGACATGCTCGCGGGCAACGCATTCGGCGACGCCGGCTCGCGCGTAGTGATCGAAGAGTTCCTGGACGGCGAAGAAGCCAGCTTCATCGTCATGGTCGACGGCAAGAACGTATTGCCGATGGCCACCAGCCAGGACCACAAACGCGTCGGCGACGGCGACACCGGTCCGAACACTGGCGGCATGGGTGCCTACTCCCCGGCCCCGGTCGTGACCGCGCAAGTGCACCAGCGCGTCATGGACCTGGTGATCTGGCCGACCGTGCGCGGCATGGCCGAGGAAGGCAATGTTTACACGGGCTTCCTGTACGCCGGTCTGATGATCGACAAGGCTGGTAACCCAAAAGTCATCGAATTCAACTGCCGTTTCGGCGACCCTGAGACCCAACCGGTGATGCTGCGTTTGCAGTCGAGCCTGGTGTTGNTGGTCGAAGCGGCGCTGGCGCANGCCCTGGACAAGGTCGAAGCACAATGGGATCCACGTCCGAGCGTCGGTATCGTGCTGGCGGCTGGCGGCTATCCTGGCGACTACGCTAAAGGCGTTGCCATCAACGGTCTCGATGCCGCTGCCGCACTGGAAGGCAAAGTCTTCCACGCCGGTACTGCACTGAAGGACGGTCAAGTGGTGACGGCCGGTGGTCGGGTACTCTGCGCCACGGCAATGGGTGCCAGCGTCGATGCCGCTCAGCAGCAGGCTTACAAGCTGGCGGCCAAAATTGACTGGGAAGGCTGTTTCTATCGCAAGGACATTGGCTACCGTGCCATTGCCCGCGAGCGTGGCGAAAATCAGGAATAAAACGCCATTCGGCCAGGCAAGGGCTTCGGGCCCTTGCCGGACTATTCCGGCGCCGCGCATAGTTATAATCTGGCATTAACCTACGAAGGGATTTCGCCGTGCGCTGGCTCAGGATTGCCATAGGATTCACCGTCACTCTGCTGACCTTGCTCTGCATGCTCCCGGCCCANGCCGCGCAAGGCAGTGGCTGGGCNGTATTGCTCGACGAACAGGGCGACCTGCAACTCAGCGACATCCGTTCCGCTCGCTACACCAATCAATTCAGCCCCATTGAACTNGANCGCCTCACCGCCGCCGAACCCGATGGTGCGTTATGGCTGCGTTTCAGACTCGCTCCCGGCAAGCATGAACAGTTGCTGCGGGTATTCGCGCCCGATCTGTCGNNCCTCAATCTGTATGTGCTGGACGGCGACACGCTGATCGAGCAACTGAACACCGGCACCGGCCAGCCCCAGGCTGAACGGCCGCTGCCCAGCAGCGACTTCATGTTGCCGCTGCCGCAAAACGAAAAACCTCTCGATGTTTACCTGCGACTGGTCTCCGACCATCAGCTGAGGCCTTACATCACCCTGCAGTCGGCGGTCATGACCGCGGCCAATCAGAATCAGACGCTGATCTACGGACTGTTGTTCGGTTGCCTCGGGATGTTGATCCTGTACAGCCTCGTCCGCTACGCCTATAGCCGCTCACGCAGCAGTTTCTGGCTAGCCGGATGTGAAACATTGTTGATGCTCAGCCTGTTGCTGTTGCTGAATCTGGCAGGGCCCTGGCTGCCGAACTGGCATGCGGTGCAAACACCCGGCGCCTACTTCGCCTTGCTGCTGACGGCGCCGTGCGGCCTGATGTTCGCCTATCGCTTCTTCACCCCACTCGGCCCGCACCCACTGAACAAACTGCTGATGGGGGACATTCTGTTCATCGTGGTCTGCAGCTTGCTGCTGTTGTTCGTCAACACGCTGCCGCTGAACATCATGACCTATGCCCTGGTCGCGCTGGCAGGCCTGAGCATGTTGTTCGTCAGCGCCTATCACTGGCAAAAAGGTTATCGCCCGGCGCGCCTGTTCGTCGCGGCGATGGTGGTGTTCAACATTGGCACTCTGATCATGTTGCCGGCCCTGCTGGGATTGACCCTGGTCGCACCGCAGGGCTTGATCATGACCCTGCTGGGGTTAATCTGCATCAGCGGCGTGTTGATGAGCATTGCCTTGAGTGAACGTCAGCGCAGCATTACCGAAGACCGTTTCAGCGTCAGCCGCGACCTGGCCGCCAGCAACGCCGAGATCAACGCCAAGGCCGAATTCCTGGCAAAGATCAGCCACGAAATCCGCACCCCGATGAATGGCGTGCTGGGCATGACCGAGCTGCTGCTGGGCACGCCGCTCTCGGTCAAGCAGCGCGACTATGTACAGACCATCCACAGTGCCGGCAACGAACTGCTGACACTGATCAACGAGATTCTCGACATCTCCAAGCTCGAGTCCGGGCAGATCGAACTGGACGATGTGCAGTTCGACCTCAACGCACTGATCGAAGACTGCCTGAGTATCTTCCGCGCCAAAGCCGAACAACAGAACGTCGAGCTGATCAGCTTTATCCAGCCGCAAGTGCCGCGTGTCATCAGCGGTGACCCGACGCGCCTGCGCCAGACCCTGCTGAGCCTGCTGGAAAACGCCCTGAAGAAAACCGACGAAGGCGAAATCCTGATCGTTGTCGCGCTCGATGAGCGCAGTGTCAAACCGCGCTTGCGCATTGCCGTACAGGACAGCGGTGAGCCGATGGACACCGAAGAGCGCGATGCATTGATGCACGCTGAACTGCACAGCAAGCACTTCCTCTCGGCCACCCGTTTGGGAGGCAACCTGGGGCTGGTGATCGCCCGTCAGCTGATTCGCTTGATGCACGGGGAGTTCGGGATCAAGAGCGGCGCCAATCAGGGCAGCACCTTGTGGCTGACCCTGCCGCTGGACCCTGACCGCCTCGAACACCCGACGTCTGACCTNGATGGCCCCCTGCAGGGTGCACGGGTATTGGTGGTGGACGATAACGACACGTGTCGCAAAGTGCTGGTGCAACAGTGCAGCGCCTGGGGCCTGAATGTCAGTGCCGTAGCGTCCGGCAAGGAAGCGCTGGCGCTGCTGCGCACCAAGGCTCACTTGCGCGATTACTTCGACGTGGTCCTGCTGGACCAGAACATGCCCGGCATGACCGGCATGCAACTGGCGGCCAAGATCAAGGAAGACCCGAGCCTGAACCACGACATCCTGCTGATCATGCTCACCGGCATCAGCAATGCGCCCAGCAAGATCATCGCGCGCAACTCGGGGATCAAACGCATCCTCGCCAAACCGGTGGCCGGTTATACCCTCAAGACGACGTTGGCCGACGAGCTGAACCAGCGAAACAAGGGCCTCTCCCTCTCGCAGCACCTGACCACCGGCCCGACCTTGCCGGTGAANGTGCCCAGCGATTTCCGCATCCTGGTGGCCGAAGACAACAGCATCTCGACCAAGGTGATTCGCGGCATGCTAGGCAAACTCAACCTGCAACCGGATACCGCCAGCAATGGTGAAGAAGCCTTGCAGGCGATGAAAGCCCAGCGTTATGACCTGGTGCTGATGGACTGCGAAATGCCGATCCTCGACGGCTTCTCCGCGACTCAGCAATTGCGAGCCTGGGAAGTCGGNAATCAGCGGATTCGCACGCCGGTGGTGGCTTTGACTGCGCACATTCTTGCCGAACACAAAGAGCGCGCGCGCCAGGCCGGCATGGACGGGCACATGGCCAAACCGGTGGAGTTGTCGCAGTTGCGGGAACTGATCGAGCACTGGGTGGCCCAGCGTGATCAGCAGATCCGGGCAGCGACTCAGACGTCCTGAGCCGACAGNCCCCGCAGCGCCTGATAGACTCCCCCTCGACTTCCCTCGCCAGTGAGCTTGCACCCATGCTCCACGTGTTGTTCAGCGTTTACCTGAAGATGCTGGTGCTCTACAGCCCGTTCTTCGTGTTGTCCTGTTTCATCAGTCTGACCCGCGGTTATTCGCGCAAGGAACAACGCCGTCTGGCCTGGAAAGTGGCGACAGCCACACTGGTCTCCAGCGTCTTGCTGTACCTGTTCGGGCGAGTGATTTTCAGTGTGTTCGGCATCACCGTGGACGCGTTCCGCATCGGCGCCGGCAGTGTGTTGTTTATCTCGGCGTTGGGCATGGCCCAGGGCAAGTCGGCGGTGCAAACCGACAACGTGCAGCAGGACGTGACCATCGTCCCGCTGACCATTCCCCTGACGGTCGGCCCCGGCACCATCGGCGCCTTGCTGGTGATGGGCGTGAGTCAGCCTCATTGGGACGACAAACTCACGGCCATTCTGAGCATTGCCCTGGCCAGTTTTACCGTCGGCGTGGTGCTTTACCTGTCCAACCGCATCGAGCGCATTCTCGGTGACCAGGGGTTGCAGATCGTCAGCCGGTTGATGGGGTTGTTCGTCTGCGCATTGGCGGCGCAGATCATCTTTACCGGGGTGAAGGGCTATCTGGTTCCCTGAATCGGCTTAGGGGACGGCCTTCCAGGCCGTTCCCCTGCCACACCAGCCGGTATACGGGTCCGCACGGGCAACTCGATAGATTACGTTGTTGCCTGGTGTTGATTACTTACTCCGGAGCATTTCTGCGGCGATTGAAGCGTTTCTGCAGCAGCGGCTTGTAATACTGCCCCAAGTACTCTTCCAGCTCATTCTTCAGTCCAGCATAACGAATTGGGTTAAAGGTAATAAAAGAACTACCACGAAAGATATCGAGATCCGAAGTTTTCCAGTTAAAAAAGAGAGGCGTGGTTTCCTTACTGATGCCCACGCAGTCGATCGATGCCAACGAAGTCACGATAATACCATTGGCCAATTGATCACATGGCATCACCGCCAGCCGGACACCTTTACTGCCTATAACTTCGCGATTGAACAAGTTGATCGCTTCCGGTTCCTTCTTCAACGCATCCAATGTCGAACTAGCAACTGCGCCAAGTACAGAAGCCCCCGGAATCGCGGCTTTCGCTGCATCCATACCGGCCTTGACGATGTCNGTAACGATGTTGTCCATGGTCAATTGGCGGGAACTCTTCTGATAAACGGTGTAACCGGAATCTGCCACGAAACACCCTGCTTCATCCATGCATTTCAGGAACGCGAGATACCACGCTTGAGGGTCATCGCCTGGCACTTCGTAACTTGCCTCCAGCTTCGAAAACTTGATCAGGTTTTCAATGATCGCCATATTTTCAAGCGTAATTTTTTCGCCATAACCCACCAGCGTATTGGCCAGCACGACCGCATCCAGCTCTTTGGTCGGGCTCGAAGTATCTGTTGCCACAAATGACCGCATACGAATGACAGGCTGCTCAGACAACCGCCGACTAATACGCGCCTTCACTAAATCAGTACATTTTTCGACACCGACAGCACTTTCAATAATATCCATATTCAACATTCCATTTAATAAGTTAATAGTACCCTAAAGAGGGCAAGGCGAATCTAACGCACCCTACCCGGGCAGACAAACCACAATTAAATTCCATATATGTATAAGAACAGCACCCAATTCAAGAGAAAACTTCACACATATAACAAAGCCGGCACTGACACTCACCACTGTAAGCTGTGGACATTGCACAACGTGCAACACCCTCATATTTATTTTATCAGGAGTTACTTATGAGCAATACGCTACCGTCCGGTGTGGTGACGGGCCCCAATCTAATTTCAAGTGTCGGCGAACTTACTCTGCAAGACTTTGACGACTTAACCAACTGCACGCACATTGCCACACGGTCTGCCGACCTCGTCCATAATCGCTTTGCCAACTCACAATACTGGCTGGATGAATATGTTCGCACTCTCATGTTTCTCGGCTGGTCGCTCCATGAAGGTGCCATTACGACACGAATACGTTTTGATGTTTCTGGCAGCGTTGCCGATTTTCTGGTGCGCAAAGCGCAAGCCCTGAGCGACTCAGGGCAAGCAAATGCCATGATTGACACCCTCGACGCCTTGCGACCAGACATTGGCGCCGTGCGCTCACTGGACGACGAGAGCCTTAAAGGGCGTCGATTCCAAGTGCTTCCTGCGCGTTATGACTCAAGTAGAAATCTCCATATAGCCGTTTTCAACCTCGAGTTGGTTGCCAATGAAACGAAGAACGGCTTCTTGTTTTGGTCCTGGGAAAAGCAATCGGCGAATCTCGTTCAACAGAGNGCCTTTCTCAAATTGAACAGAGCCATACTCGACACAAAAAGACCGCTTATGGAGACCAAGCTCCGTGAACAAGTCATGAAGCGATTTACCTTGAGGAAGGTAAACCCATAAACCGCCTCGCACACATAAAAAACCCCTTCACACGTTTGAACATGTGAAGGGGCGACGCCGAACGCGGGGATCAAACTTGTACGATTGCTTCTCTCTGCCGGGTCATCAACAACGTCATGCCCACCTTCGTCATTAGCGCCGCAAGCTGCCTGTCCTCGCCATTGAGGGCCAGTGCCTGCACTAGCTGATCAAGGGTTACGGTCATTGTGGTGCCATGAACCTGAAGACTCAGGCTCATCGCACGGCGCTCAGTCAAACCGTCGGAGTGGTTGAGCAGGATCAGGCTGTGTCCGGTATTCGGGTCGGTGAACAGCAACTGATTTTCAACCAGACTGACCCGCCACGCATCCTGCGCCCCAGTATCCAGAATCAACGTGCCAGGCATCTGTGACTCAGCGCTCAACGAACGACGACAATCAACCATAATGCATTCAAGCCGCTGCCAGACAGTGCTCGATAGGCTGCAGCTGATCGCTCTTGGCCCATAACTCAAGATCAACTGTGTAACGTCGTCAGGTATCAACGGCATAACGTCACTGAGCTCGCCCTGAAACTCCAGCATTAGTACCTCGTCTTCACGACGAGCAACGCTTTTCTCCAGCCACACATCCTTCGAAGCGCTGTATGTCAGTTGGCTGGGCGTTTCATGTAACAAGGCAACCGTTTTGTTTCGAACACCCAGCAGTCGGGTTTCCAGTCTCGTATCGACCTCACCCACCACACGATCGATACCCTCGACATACCATTGGTAGCCCGAGTAACCGCCAACCGATACAAATGCTTCGTGGGGATGTTTGCTCACCAGCGCCTTCAACGCTTGCCTCAACCTCGCATCGTATGGGTCTTTCGTCCCCTGTTGCGCCAGCACCCAGCCTCCCGTGACGCCGACAATACGTGCCGGTTCACCGAACACCATCTCGAGTTCAACCCCTTCAAGCGTCCGTCCTCGCAGACCGGAGCCATGTGTCCATACCTGTGCAAAAGACCATTCGGGCCAAACCTTTTGTGGCACAGGCAACAGGTCCTGCCGCAGAAGCTGCAGACCATTGTCAAAGAGGGTCGGTAGTTTTTCAGGCTCAAGGAACGCTTGGCGGTAAAGTTGCCCAACGGAAACATCCAGCAGCCAGCCCGTCTCCTCATTTGGCGTCGTTGCCACCAACTGCATGACCTTGCCGGGGCCCATATCCGCCATCAGCCATCGATGGTCGACGTACCAGGCACACAGTTTTTCATCCCGTACGCCGCTACCCAGACCAAGAATCGAAAAGCTCGACGCTTGATGCGCCTTCGCAAGCGCCTCAACGTCGGTCCAGAACTCAAAGCCTATGCCCAACGGCCCTCTGGCATCCTCCAGCCAGTCTTCGGAGACTCCGGCCAGCTGCGACTGCCCTTGCTCGTTGATATCGAAATACAGCCCTTCCCTGGTCAACGCAACGTAGCGTTTTTCATTAGCGATGACTTCAATCACATTCCAGGGCTCGATACGCTCAGCCTGGGCATCCGCACCGCTGACGGTCGTCCCGATCTTCTGGCGATAGAGGGTCCGATTGAGCTTGTCAAAGAACAGGACGGTATTACCCTTCCTGGTCGCGGGTGTCAGCAACATCGGGCTGACCGGGCCGCGCGGTCCCTCAATCTGCGACACAGCGGGACGAATCAGCAGGCCATCGGCAGCACGGACCCACGTGCTGAGCGATTCCTTTTTGCCCTGTGTCAAAGGTGTTATCGAGACAAACGCCGCTGGCTGATAATCCACGACTTTCACTTGGGTCAAAGGCCAAAGCTTGGAGTCCTTGACCAACAATTCGTAATCCCACAGGAAGTTCGACCACCCCCGCATCACGCCCTTGAGCAGCAGGTCTTGCTGGCGCTCGGTCAAATGACCTGCAATCGCCAGCAGCAAGACTTCGTCCTCACCCAACAGGTAGACCACCTCGGCTTCACGCCCAGTGCGCTGGGTCACTTGCTGGACAATCCGAATGACCCCCTGCCCCAGGACCTGGAACACCGAAATGCTCGAACCGGGCACCGGGTCCATCAGCCTATAGAATCGATTGACTTGCCCGGTGACCACGTCAGAGCGCCAGATGAGTGCTTCCCGGGAGCAATAGAAATACGCCTGCCCACCAATAACCGCGCCCAGCCTGGCTTGGTTCGCCAGGGCTGGTGGGAGGTCGCGAGCGTAGATGAAACGATCACGGGCCTGCTCATAAAAAGCCATAGTGAGTTGTGGTTCTTGTGGGTCTGCGAACGGAACCGGGAAATTCTGTACCGCGGTGAATGGGCTGGCTAAACGATTGGCGCGGGCCAGGTTCCTGACTCGGGCCTGGATCATCGCGGTGTCGGCAGTCGGATCGTTCTCCAGCTCTTCAAGCAGCAGTTGCCGTTTCGCCCAGTCAACTCGAAACGAGTTATGCGAAGTCTGGATAACCAATTCGGGTGTACCCATGACATGAACGTCGATAGCCCCCACCTTCAAAAAGCCGTCGCTGACAACGATGTCCGCTTCACTCAACCAGAGCGCACGCAGCGTCCAGGCCATGGGGCGCGCCTTTGCCTGTGACAGATTGATCGAGCGCACGCCCGGGGCGAGTGTCAGCGCGCAATGACCACCCACCCCTTCAACACTGTAGGTCAGCTTGCCGTGCAACATCTTGGGCAGCTCNGGCACCAGCAACAAACGCGGTTCCTCATCCAGCAAGACCCTGATCGTCGTCTCGACCTCTATCGGATACAAGTTGTGCAGGATGTACTCGGAGGGGAACTTGTAAAAGGTAAACCAGAACTGGCGATTGCCTGCTGTGTCGTACTCCAGCTTCAGCGCGGTTTCAAAATGCTCGGAACGCGTGGTCGAAAACGGCAGGGCCGAGTAATCGAAACCGAACCAGGTCTTGGCCACACACGGCAGGACAATGGCCTGAAAGGNCGTCAAATCGCCAATAGCCGCATGCTCCGGCAACCCGAGGTGTTGACGAATGTTGATGGCTTTCGAACGATCAGGATTCTGATCTGGCGGGTTCAGCGTATAGGTGTTGGCCGACAAAATTTCCTGACTGTCAAACGTCAGCCGCTGGTTGCGCAAATCAATCTCGCGGATGGCCGCGTAAGGATTCGGATAAAACACACCCTCCCTGATCGAGTGACCGCCCGAGCGATACGCCTTATCGACGCGGTTCAGGTACTGACCGATCCGCCGTCCTCGTTCCAACGTGCCATTGAACCCTTCAACCAGCGCACTGATGCCAATGGCGAACCCACCCAGGATCACACCGGCTCCGCCAAGAAACGCAGCGACCGTACTGGCACCTGCCAGGCCGGCGCCTATGCCGGCCGCGGACAGTGCCAACCCCGCGGAATCGAACGCCAACTGAGTACCGTATTGCGCCTGTTGCAGATCGTCCTTGGCATTGGCCAGCAGATAGATATCGAAACCCAGAGTAGCCAGTTGCATCACCGTGGCCAAACCATCCCTGGCAATATGTCCCAGCGCATTGACCACTACCGAGGAGGTGGTTCGGGCCACCAGCGGTGCGTCGTTTAACGCCACCCTGACCAGTTTGACCAGTTCCACGATGTCGAGCAGATTGCCATGGGCCAGTTGCGCGTAACTGAGGTAACCGTGCATTCGCACAGCTGTCGTCAGGCTGCGGTCTTCATTGATGGCGCTGATTTGCTCATGAGACTGGAGCGCTACCAATAGCGCCTGAACCGTAAACGCCGCATTCAAGGTATGCACGGCGCTGACATCGCTCGGGTCNACCCTGCCCGGCACTGACGGCTTGACCGACAGTGTCTGGAAAGTCTCCGTCAGGTAGGAGCGGATCCGCGGAAGGACACCGTCAGTGCTTGGCACCCTGACGGTGCGCGTTGGATCCTTGAGATTGACCAGGCTGATTTCATAGTGTCCACCAGACACCTCTCGCACACTGTCGAACACCGGAACAAAGTCTCGCCCAAGGCTACTTTCCGCGTGGAGGCGATCAGCGCTGTGCTGAATCTGCTGCGCCCAGTGACGGGCGTCCAGTTCGTTCAGCCCTCGCCCCAGTCGGGCATTTTCCACCAATGAACGGGCCCGTAACTCAGCATGGTGTTCCCATGGCGCCACCGTTACCCCGATGCTGATCGGATCATGACTCAGCAAACCTGACACATTGATCTGCGATGGAAGCGTCAGATCGGCGACACGTGGACCATTGAGGTCGACGACGTTGAACGTCGCTTCCATCACGTGATTGATCTCATAGAGTCTGGCCAGCTCAGGGCTGCTGAGGAACCGCTCAAGACCACGGTGCAGGTCCTGCGCCTGTTCAAATCCGAAGACACCGAAATTCGGATCGTAGAAGTGGTAGGCACTCGACTCGCCAGCGACGACTTTTGCCACCAACAGGGAATGGCTTTCGGTGTTAAGCATCAAGGTACGGGTGGAAGTACTGGCTTGCAGGGTCCGCATGACCTGATCCAGGCCGAACGCTCCTGATAAAACGCCCGACCGCGCCATTGGTACAGTTCGCAGCTCATCGAGGGTTCGCAGAAAAGCATGGGTTTCATTGGCGTCGGGCGCAAGGTTGGCATTGGCCAACCTGCCGCTCAAAGCGTCCACGGCCGAGGGGCCTTTTTCGATGGCCGCCGCCATGGCCAATACCAGCGGATAACAACGCCTTCCAGGATCGCCTTCACCCCTGACCAATAAACCCTGAGGCATCAACCTCCCCGTCGAAGCACCTTGCTCGATGAAGGTTTCCAGCACCGTGGCGCTGCGCTGGAAGATGTGTTGACGCAGCTCATGTTGGGCCTGAAACCTGATACGGGCCATGTGCTCGCCCCATTGGCGCAAGGTCAGCGGTTTCTCGAACGCGAGGGCCTTGAGCACTTGAGCGCTGTTCTTCGATGGCTCAACCCTTGCCTGGGCAGCTGCAAAACCGGCTTCGAATGCAGGAGGCCTGCGTGTGAGCAAGGCCTGCTCGATGGCCAGATAACGCTGGGCGAAACCCAGGTCGGTGGTGCTCTGCGCAAGGGCTCGGGTGTGCTGCCAGGCATCGTCGAATCCGGCATTATCCAGCGTCTGCGCGCCGAACAGCCCGCCGAGCAGTACTCGATGCACCGGGCTCAACTGATCAAGCGGCAGAGAGTCGTGGCCAATGCGAACGATCATTTCATTCAGATTGCCGATCGGCTCAAAACCGTGCGAGACCGGAAGTTCTACACGGGCTTGCGCCAGGATCCGCTGACGCTCATCGAAGCTCAGGGACCAAGGCTTATCGAAGCTCAGGTCGCCGCTAAGCTTTTCGTTCATGGCCCGGATGAAGGGGGCTCCCAGGTCATCCACCAACTGCTGCAAGATGTCGGTCTGTAAAACCGGGCGGCCTTCAATCACAGGCCAACCCTTTTCAAACGTCATGAACTGACCTTTAAGCAGCTCCGTGATGTTGCCTTTGAAATGGGCCTTATAGCCGCCCTGGCTCGCTTTTGTTGTCTCAAGCTCGAACCAGGCCGCCTCAGTTTTGGCATTGTCTTTCCAGCTGTGATGGGTTTCTTCTTCGGTGGCGAGGTTAAAGCCGTCGAACAGGTCAACCTTGTCGCTGATCTGTTGGCGGCTTTCAAGCACCGCATGGTCGTCGACAAAGTCACTCAACCCGCTGGACACCGCCGTCGGCCCGCTCATCGCAATGGCCGACTGGGCACCGAATCTGATCCCGTCGGCATCATAGTCATTGATCGCCTGCAAAAAACTGTTGAGGCTTTGCAGATTCGAGTTCCAGCTTGAAATCGGACCGTGTTGTTTCTCCAGCTCCCGGATAATCAGATCGGGAAATGCCTGGCGATCCTGAAGCGATACATTGCTGCTCAAGGCCTGCGCAACTACCCGGTCCAGGAATTGATAGTTGCTGCGAATTTTTTCCATAACGGCGGCNAGTTGTGCAGAACCCGCATGACCACTCAACAGGGCATTGGATAATCCGTTGAATGGCGTCTTGATTTGATTCGCCATCGAATCAGGCGTGTTTTTATTACCGACACGCAGACCGTTCGACGCGACCATGACGTCATTGAACGGGGCAAAAATATCGCTGAGGGACGGCGTGCTTTTGGCAAATGCGGTTATCGCCTCTCGGTGTTGTTCGGGCACCTTGGGGCGAAAATCCGCATAGGCCTGTCCCCGATTCGGAAGTAGTGTCGGGTTGTAATCAAACAATACCTGCATCACACCTATACGTTCTTCGGCACTGAAGGCGGCGAGGTCCACACCACCGAGCACTTTATGCAGAGACGGCAGCAAATCAGCATCAAGATAGGTTCCACCCTCGCTATTCAGAACTTGTAAACGTGTGATATCGGATGCAGCCGCCAAGTTGGTCCGAAACGAGATTTCGCGCTCATAAATATCGAACAACGGTTGATCGATAAGCTCTACGTGTATGTCTCGATGAGTCATTTCCAGGCGTTGCAGAGATTGAAGATTGCGGGCTTTGAGTGCCTTGAGCGCACCTTCATCCTGGCCATAGGCACTGACTAAAAGATCGATTCGCGCCTGATCGGCGCTACCGCCCGCCTGTGTGACCGTCTGGATATGCTCGAACATCTGCTGTCGCAACACTCGCGTTCGCTCGATGTAACGGCGACCCAGCGCGGCAGACGTATCGACTGCGCCTTGTGGCGCAGAAATCGCCCCCAGCGCTTTGGCTGACTCGACGATAATGCGATTGGTCTCATGGGCCAGCAACGCATCGCTGTCATACCACAGGTTGAGGCTGTAACCCTGCGGGGCAAGCATTTGCCTCCAGACATTGATGTAGTCTCCCTGAATAGCACCAATGCCCCCGCCCACCCAGACAAAGTGCAACTTTTTAGGCACGGGTTTGGCGGTATTCAGGAGTTCGACCGTTGTACTCAAACGCAGGAAATAGTCCGTCAATTTATCCCGGACTTTTGGCAGTGTGGCCGCCGAGCCTTTCGGGCTTGTTGATTCGAGCGTTTCCTTCAATAGACTTATCGCCGTCAGTTGAGCGTCAAGCGTCGACGCTTCGCTAGCACCGTCGAAGTAACGCAAGGCCGCTGCGTGCGCCGGCATATCTTTGAAACCGCTCAACGCAAACTCCAATTCGCTGCGATCAAACGGCGTGGGGAAAGTGTCAGTCTGATTTAATGTTTCGCCAGTTGTACTTTTCATTTTCATATCCATATGTAAAAAGCTGACAGCCACTCCCCCATCGAACAGGCTCAATGTGTCAGTGGCTGTCAGAACTCAACCTTCTATCGTTTCAATTATTGCGGTGGGCAAAATGTCTTTGAGTAACACACTGCTCGTGCTGCCATTCCTGGCCAGGGCACTCACCAGTGTTGACACCGCGAAGGACTGATNGCCGCTCATCGTCAGAAATACGTTCCGTTGCAAAACGACATCCGTCGAGAACACGTCGCGAAAGATCAAACTGTGTCCGCTGTCGGCATCCACAATCACCAAGTGCTCATCGACCCGGCTCGCCCACAATTGATCCGCAACCACGATATCCCAGATCAGTTTTCCCGGAACCGAGGGCGAGTGGTCGAGCGAAGGGCGGCAATCGACAATGACCGATTGAAGTTTCAACCACGCCGCCCTGGTAAGCCGACAGGTCGTTGAACCCTCACCCATTTTGAGCACCAGGATGCTGACATCATCGGCAATCAGCGGCAGCAGGTCGCTGCCCGTCTTTGGCCCTTCGACCACCAGTACTTCGGCGTTGCGCTGGACATAGTCGAGCGGCCCGACCCTGTTGTTTTGCGGATAGGTGTGCAAAAAACCATCCATGGAGTCATGCAGCATCACGTTGGTTTGATGCTGGGTGCCGACGAGTGTGAATTGCGCAACGACAGCGGTCTTCGGAATGCGGATCAACCGCCCGGTCCGGACTACGTACCATTGTTGGTAGTCAGGGTCTTCGACGGACAGAAAATCGGCGCATCGATGTTCATTCGCCAGCGCCGCCAACCCCTCGCTCAACTCACCTTCCAGCGCCGCGACCCAATGGCTGTCAACGCCCGTAATCCGTGCCGGTGCGTTGTACTGTAAATCCACCTCCACACCTTCAAGCGTCGTGGCCCTCAGACCAGCGCCTTCTACTGTTACATCGCTAAACGTCCAGCTCGCCCATTCCTGCGTCGCGGCTGGCAATGCCGCAGGCGTTAACAGTTTCGTTCCCTGGGCAAATGCTGTGCTCAAGTGCTCTGGATCGATAAAACCCTGGCGGACAATCTTCCCGGTTGATAGATCGAACAGCCAGGTGGCCTGATTATCTGGAGTAATACTCAGCAACCGTACTTCTTTGCCGTGCCCCATTTCAGCGAGCAGCANCCGACCATCCAGGTACCAGGCGCACAAGGCATCGCCCTTGAAACCGGTCAAACCCAGGATGGCAAAACTCGGCACNNGGTGGTGCAACGCAAGCGTTGCCAGCGCCAACCACCATTGGCTTTTGTCCTTGAGCCAATGCTCGGTCAGCCCGCCAAATCTCAGGTTCCCNTGCGGCGTAATGTCAAAGAACAGACCCGCGTCGGTCAGGACGAGATAGTCCCGCTCAACGGCGACAACATTTTTTAGCCCAAGGGGGGAGATGTTGCTGGACGACCATTGTGCACGACCATCCACCATCAACCTTTGCTGGCACATGAGGCGTTGGTGAAGTTTGTCGTAGGTCACGAACACTTCGCCCTCGGCACCGGCGGGAGCGATGAGCACAAGATCACTCAAGGCCTTGATCGAGTCTGCCCATCCTCGNGCACGGTGACGCCTGGCAGGTGCACGAATAATCAACCCATCACCGCTGCGCACCCAGACCAGATCCCGCAACTCGGCATTGATCTGCCAACAAATCGAAACCAGTGCAGCGGGACGCCAGTTCACCGTATTGGTGGACTCCAGCGGCANGTGATAGTCGCCCAGTACGTGCTTCCAGTCCGTCAGCNTGTCGGCCTCTAAAAGCGACTGAAGTGCAGGATCCTGACCGCGGGTGATCGAACTGAGCAACACGCTCCGGTCATGGATCACATAGGTCAGTTCATCNTGCCGGTCGTCCTTTCCAGCGAGCCGCTGCACGATCTGAATGCCGCCATTGGCCACGGCCTCAAAGCGGACAATNGCCACGCCAGTTCTGTAAAGCAATCGATAGCGCTGAACCAGCGTCCCGGTGATCGCATTGACCTGCCAGACATAGAAATCATCGGGATGATAGAAGTAAGCCGAACCCTCCAACACTGCGCCCAATACCACCTCGTCGGACAACAGCACCTGCGGATCGCGGATGTACAGAAAACGATCCTGAGCCGAGTCGTAATACGCGACGACTGTCCTGGGTTCGTCCGGCTTTTCATAGGGCACCACAAAGTTGTGAACCGGGGTATAAGGCATGGCCAGGCGATGTTCACTGGCCAATGACTTGAAGTGATCCAGCAACGCTTGCTCCCCAAGCGCCGGATCGGCCACTTCTTCGACCACCTCCANGCGCAGGGCGGCAAGATCCACGCGCAGGATTTTGTTATCCGCAAGCTTGAGCAATACATGGTGAACACCACTGCCACTGAAGGTCACATCCAATGCCCCCGAGACNAGGCGGCCCCCGGCCTCTATCCGGATATCTGCCTCCACCAGCCATGGCGTCAGCAGCACCCATTGCATCGCAATCTGACCGGGTGCGGCGAGTTCAAGGCTCACCCCGGGATTGAGCAGCACGGAACATTGAGCCCCTGCGCCTTCTACTCGGTAGGACACCAGCCCGTGCCACATTTTCGGTAGCGCAGGCACTGCCAGTGAACGCTCGACATTATCGAGACGAACATTGAATAGCGTTGGCTTGTAGACCGGATTCAGCCGGTTGACCACGTACTCTCCGGGGAATGAATAGAACGAAAACAGAAATTGCCATTGCCCCTGTTCGTTCTTTTTTTCCAGTCGACGCGCCGTGTCGTAACCGCCGGCATGACGAAACGTGACAAACGGCAGCAACTTGTATTCGTAGGCGTACCAGGTCTTGGGGGTGCAGGGCAGAACGATTGTCTGTCCTGCCTGTGGGGAGAAACGCGCCGAGTCCGGCAACCCAAGCCCCTGGCGAATATCGGTGGCGCGGTCGTAATCCACATCGAAATCCGGAACCCCGAAATGGTCCCGAAGCGGGAACAGTTTCGGACTGTCGAAATGGACGGTGGATGCGCGCAAATCCAGANCGGNAAACACCAGCAAGGGATGCGCTATCCAGGCATTCGAGGCCTTGTCCAGGTGATAGCCACCTTCTAAGTGCGCCTTTTCCAGCCCATCAAAAAACAGCGCGACCTCCTTGGCTTCCTCGGCAATGGTGGCAAAACCTTCGGCCAGCGCCGTAATGCCTACCGCCAGCCCGCCAAGAATCACCCCGCCCCCTCCCAGCACCGCAGCCACCGTACCCGCGCCAGCCAATGCCGCCCCCAGACCGGCTACGCCTACCACCGCACTCGCGGAATCAAAGGCCAACTGCGTGCCGAACTGCGCCCTCTCAATGTCATTGGTGGCGTGGCTTAACTGATAAATATCAAACCCGACATTCACCAGCCCCAGCACAGTACCGACGCCTTCATTGGCGATATGCCCCAAGGCCTTTTGCACCAACGGTGCGCTGGTNCGGGCGATCAGCTTTTCATCGTTCAGGGCCTGACGCACCAGGTTCACTACGCCGAGCACATCCACGATGTTGCCNTGGGCCANCTGGGCATAGTTGACGTAGGCATGCAGGCGAATGGCGGTGGTCAGGGCCTTGTCACTACCGCTGACCGCGCCCTCGTGATGTCGCAGCGCATTCATCAGGGCTTGTACGGTGAACCCGGCATTGAGCGTATGAACGCTGCTGGCCTCCGTCGGATCAAGCGGACTGACCGATGCACGCGGGCGAGCGGCCAATGAATGGAAGGTTTCGGAGAGGAATTGTTTAATTCTCAGGAACCGATGATCGCTGGTGGTGACACGCTCGGCGTGCCCGGACTCAGTGTTGACCAGACTGATTGCGTATCCCCCTGTCGGGGTTATCTCCAGTGTCTCGAACAGCGCAACAGAATCCGACGCCAGCCCGTGTTGCTCCTGCAATTGACGTGTCGCCTGCGCGATCTGCCCACCCCACCAGTGCGCGTCCAGTTCCAGCAATGAACTGCCCAGCGCCGCATTGTTGACCAGCGACNGTCCNCGGGCACTGGCCAGCCGTTGTCTTACACGNGGCACCGTTTGCTCAGGCAGCGCGCCTGACTCCGACAGGCTTGAAACCTCAATACCGGAGGCAAGTACCCTACTGTTCAGTTTTTCACCATCGAGCTCGATCAGATCAAAGGTCGGCCGTTGCGCATCGCCAAAGGCTGCGTAATGCATGGCCATTTTTTTGCGCAGGAGAATGTGCGTCAGTGCGTTACTGAACGCCAACGACGTAACCATCTCGAGGATCCCTATATTCGGATCGAAGAGCAGGTAATTGCTGCGCTCGCCTTCAAAGATTTTCGCCACTAGCATCGAGTGGTTATCCGAATTGAGCATTACAGTCGTGCTGGCCGTTTTTTCTTCCAGTAGCGCTACGATCTGAGCCAGATCAGAACGCATCAGTGGCTTGCCTATGTCATTGACAGGCGCGTCACGCAACTCCTCGATCATGCTCACAAACGCCTTTGAGTCCGCGGCCTCAGGCTCGCCGACAGCCAGGTAAAAGCGTTCTCTCAACGTGCTTGCCGCATTGTTGCCTTTGTGGAGCGCTGCGGCCATCGCCAGCGCTAATGGGTAACAGCGTCCGGCAACCCGGTCACCCACGCCTTCGAGCAACAAGTCCTGTGGCAATTCTTTGTAACTACCGTAAGGGAAGCTCTCCAGCACTTCATTGATTCGTTCGCCGACCTTGTGGCGGTACTCGAGTTTCGCCACATGCTGAATTCTGGCGACCGAGCGTCCCCATTCCAGCAGGGTCAGTGGGCGTGCGAGCGCCTGCTTCTTGAGATCGACACTGGTTTCAGACAGGGCCACGGACGGATTGGAAGCCCCCTTCAATCCGGCAAGGAAAGCCGGATGACTTTGCTTGAACAGCTCCTGTTCAATGGCTCCGTAACGGTGGATGACCCCCATGTCCGACATCGAGTTGGCAAGGTTTTCAAGCGTTGCACTGGCGGCATCAAAATGCTTTTTATCCAGTGTATTGACCCCCAACAGCCCCCCCAGCAACAGATATTGCAGCGGGTTTAATTTCATACTGATAAGCGGGTCTTTAGCGGTCTGACTCAGCAGTTCATCCACCGACAGGTTTTGTGTCGCTGCGTCCGCAGGGGGAGTCAGGGGATGGCTTCTGACATCCTGAGCAATGATTGCTTGCCGTTCATCGAAGCTCAGGGACCATGGTTTTTCAAACGTCACGCTGCCGTTGCGGCGCTGACTCATTGCCTTGCGAAATGGCTCACCGAGATCATCGGCCAGTTGCTGCAACAGATCAGTGATCAACACATGACGACCTTCGATCACCGGCCAGCCTTCATCGAAATCAATGCTCTGGTACTTGAGCAGTTGTGCGACATCGCCGACATAGCGGNTTTTGAACTGCCCGGCCTGCCAATGCTGCTGTTCTCTATTCAGCCATTGAGCCAAGTTGCTCTCGTTCTCCATCCAGGAGTGATCCAGCTCTTCCTCGGTCGCCCGGTTGACGGTGGCGATGGCGGGTATGGCGACTTCAGCTCTCGAAGCTTCAGCGCCCCGTGGGGTGAAATGCATCTTCTCGTAATCCGCAAGCCCATTGCGCATCGCCGCAGGTCCGGTCAGATGAATCGTCACGTCACCCAGTGGACGGATACCGTCGCTGTAGTAATCAGAGGCAGCTCTGACCAACCCCCTGCCCGCTGATTCCTCCGCCGGTGATAATTCAAATAAACGCCCGAACCTTTTCTCGACCACTTCATTGGCAACCTCATGGATAGCCTGAAAGTCGTTAAGCGCAATCTTTCTTTCAGTGACTAACCGAATGGTGGCATTCACCACCTCATAGTTCAGCCTGAAACGGTCAAGAATGGTCTTGAGCATCGCTGCCCCGGGATGAGCCATCATGAACGCGTTACTCAACTCACCTTGGTCGACGACGGCACGCAGTCCATCAGGTCGCACCTGACGTTCAACCGGGCGCCGGAAAACACTGGCGAGATCGGGCTTGCTCTTGGCAAAACGCTCCAGCGCCTCACGGTGCTCCTGGGGAATTCGCTCGAAATAGTTTTTGTACTTGCTGCGTATAACCTGCCGCCCCGGCATCCACTCAGGACTGTGGTCAAGTATCAACTGCAAAACACCCAGGCGTGCATTCGGCTCAAACCGACTGATGTCCACCCCACCCAACGATTCCAACAGTGGAGGCAGGTTGTCGACATCGGCATAACTGCCACCGTCGGCCAACAGCGCCTCGACGCGGACAATGTCGGAGGCGGCAGCAAAGTTGCCACGCAAGCGTATTTCTCGCGCGTAGATGTCCTGCAAGTACAACGATGTCGCCTCGGTGGCGAGATCGCGAAGGACAATACCGCCCTCGCCCAACGACAACAGACTCTGACGGTTCTTTTCCCTTAGAGCCTTCAA
>Ga0065714_10002540_pt1 | contig 29164 bp, 29 predicted proteins | sample MisRhiReplicate2_FD_59101 | JGI IMG/M metagenome (GOLD analysis project Ga0065714, IMG submission 59101) | Miscanthus rhizosphere microbial communities from Kellogg Biological Station, MSU, sample Rhizosphere Soil Replicate 2: eDNA_1 v2... | ecosystem: Host-associated > Plants > Roots >... | reverse complement strand
GAACCCTGGCCGAGACTGAGTGCAAAGAGCAGGAAAAATTCTTGTAGATGGTTGGATCGAAATTCAACATATCGTGTAGAGATTCTCAGTGACACAAGCAGCACAGTGGCGCCACCTTAACCCTTTTTCCAGAATGTGCCAATGGTCTTTGCGAAGGTTTCTCTTATTTGGTGACTGACGGCGCGGGCGATGGCCGGCAGGACCCGGAAATCAAGGCGGATCGGCGAGATTTGCGTACCGCGCTTTGAACTCGGACCCGCGCCCCAGTAAGATGCCGGACGTATTTTTTCCACCTCGCTATTTCAGGAAACCGCCATGAGCATCAAATCGGACAAGTGGATTCGCCGCATGGCGCAAGAGCACGGCATGATCGAGCCCTTCGTCGAACGCCAGATGCGTGGCGAAGGCGCCGACCGGCTGATCTCCTTCGGTGTCTCCAGCTACGGCTACGACGTGCGCTGCGCCGACGAATTCAAGGTGTTCACCAATATCAATTCGGCCACCGTCGACCCGAAGAACTTCGATGAGAAGAGCTTCGTCGACGTCAAGAGCGACGTTTGCATCATCCCGCCGAACTCCTTCGCCCTGGCGCGCACCGTCGAGTACTTCCGCATTCCGCGCAACGTGCTGACCATCTGCCTGGGCAAGAGTACCTACGCCCGTTGCGGCATCATCGTCAACGTCACGCCGCTGGAACCCGAGTGGGAAGGCCACGTGACCCTGGAATTCTCCAACACCACGACCCTGCCAGCGAAAATCTACGCCAACGAGGGTGTGGCGCAGATGCTGTTCCTGGAATCCGATGAAGAATGTGAAGTTTCCTACAAGGATCGTGGCGGCAAGTACCAGGGCCAGCGCGGTGTGACACTGCCGCGTACCTGAATCTGACGAGCTGTTGGAATTCCTGGGCGGGCAGACACTCTATTGCGTGTACTGCCCGTTTTTGTGCGTCAGCGCAGCGGGCCTTCGCTCAGGAGTTGCTCTATGAAGATCGATCCGCGAATCAGTGCCGAACTGGCAAGGCTTGAGCCCAATCAGATCGGCGTCATGGCCTGGTCATTGCTGGCCCATCCTGTCGAAGCGGCGGGCGGCATCCCTGGCCAGCCCGATCCCGATACCCCCAACGAACAACCTACCGAACCCGGCGAGCCTACCCTGCCGGACGAGCCGCCTCCTGCGCCTGTTGCCTGATGAGACGATGGCCCGCCAGCGATAGCACAGAGTGCTTCAGTTGACGGGCCATATTTCGTTATCGCCGATGACAAAAATTCTGCAATCGCTGTCTTGCTCGACTCGATAACCGCCCGTGAACGCACCGAAGGCCGGCAGCAGGCTGATTTCGCTGCCCAGCCGAAAGCAGGCCAGGCGCAGGCGTTGCCGGCCCTTGCCGCTCAGGTGGTAGACCGGGTGCACGTGACCGGCCAGCACATGGCGGCTGGGGTGTGGGGCAGGCTCGTGTTGCACGGCGAAAGGGCCCAGAAGCAACGGCTCCGGTACGACGCGAATGTTCAGCGCTTGCGGCGGGTCACCGGCGCGTTTGTCGTGGTTGCCACGAATCAGCGTCATGGCCAAGTGCGGATGTCGCTCACGCCAGTCGGAAAGTGCCTTCAAGGTGCCGGGCGCATGAGAGCCGGGACCGTGGAGAAAATCCCCGAGAAAAATCAACTGTCGGCACGGCAGGCTGGCCAGCAATGCATCCAGTACTGCGATGTTGCTGGCGGTGGTGCCGTGGGGCACCGGTTGCCCGAGGCTGCGATAGGCGGCGGCCTTGCCGAAATGAACATCGGCCACCATCAGGGTTTCCTGGGCGGGCCAGTACACGGCTTTTTCCGGGAGCAACCAGAGTTCTTCGCCGGCCAGGCTGATGGGGTAAGGCGCTGGCATCAGGCGTCACCGCGATCGGCAGTCTTTTCCAGTTCGCTGACCATCCGCCGGATGCGGTCGGCGAGCTTTTCCGAACTCATGCTTTCCCGGAATCGCTCCACCTGCAGCGCAAACCCGAGCGGGGTGGGGCGCTTGATCACGTGCAGGTCCAGCTTCAAGGTATTGAGGCGTTGCAAGGTCTGCTCCAGTCGATGGATATCCAATTCTTCGCGCAAGACTTCCTCCCCAGCCTGGGCCAGCAAGAGATTGTTGGCGTCGTATTGCTTGAACACCTGGAAGAACAACCCGCTGGACGCCTGGACTTGCCGGGTGCTTTTCGGCGCACCGGGGTAACCGGCGAAGACCAGCCCGGCGATCCGGGCGATTTCGCGAAAGCGCCTGAGGGCCAATTCCCCGGCATTCAGGCTCGCGAGCACGTCGGTCAGCAGATGATCGACGCTCAGCAGGCCCGGGGTCAGGTATTGCGACCAATCCACTGCCGTGGCACTGAGCAGTTCCAGGCCGTAGTCGTTGACCGCAATGGAAAATGTCAGCGGCTGTTGCCGGCTGACACGCCAGGCCAGCAGGCTGGCCAGGCCCAGATGAACCTGGCGTCCGGCAAACGGGTAGAGGAATAGGTGCCAGCCTTCCCGGGACTTGAGGGCTTCGGCCAGCAATGTGCTTTGCGTGGGCAAACCGGACCAGCGTTGTTGGGTCAAGAGCAGGGGCTGTACGGCGTGCATCTCCGGGCCCTCGAAGCGGCCCGCGGCGGCTTCGCTCAGACGGGCCACGACGGCGGCGGCCAGTTCGCTGGAGAGCGGCATGCGCCCGCCGTTCCAGCGCGGCACAGCGGCCTTCCTGGCCTGGCTGCGTCGCACGTAGGCGGTCATGTCCTCGACCCGGACCAATTCCAGCAACCGCCCGGCGAACAGGAAACCGTCACCGGGGCGCAGACGGGCGATGAAGCCTTCCTCTACGCTACCCAGGATCTTGCCGCCTCCGCCCTTGCTCCAGAACTTCAATTGCAGGCTGGCATCGCTGACGATGGTGCCGATGCTCATGCGGTGACGCCGGGCCAGGCGTGCGTCAGGCACTCGCCAGATCCCGTGTTCGTCCGGTTCGACGCGTCGGTAATCGGGGTAGGCGGTCAATGACAGGCCGCCATGGCGCACAAACGCCAGGGCCCAGGCCCATTCGGCCGGGTTGAGGTCGCGGTAGGCCCAGGCACCTCGCACTTCCTCGAACAATTCGTCGGGAACGAAGCCGCCACCCAGGGCCATGCTCACCAAGTGCTGCACCAGGACATCCAGCGGCTTGTGGGGCGATTCGCGCGGTTCGATGCGCCGTTGGGCCACGGCGTCCTGCGCGGCGGCGGCCTCGATCAATTCCAGGCTGTGGGTCGGCACCAGCGTCACCCGCGAGGTCCGGCCCGGTGCGTGGCCGGAGCGCCCGGCCCGTTGCATCAGTCGGGCTACGCCCTTGGCCGAGCCGATCTGCAGCACCCGTTCCACTGGCAGGAAGTCCACCCCCAGGTCCAGGCTGGACGTGCAGACCACCGCTTTGAGCTGGCCGTCCTTCAATGCCTGTTCCACCCAATCCCGGGTGTCACGCGACAGCGAGCCATGGTGCAGGGCGATCAGCCCGGCCCAATCGGGTCGCGCCTCAAGAAGCGCCTGATACCAGATTTCCGATTGTGCCCGGGTGTTGGTGAAGACCAGGCAACTGCTGCTGGCGTCGATTTCGGCTACGACCTGAGGCAGCATCTTCAGGCCGATATGCCCGGCCCACGGGAAACGTTCGAGGGTCGGGGGTAACAGCGTGTCGACCCGCAGCGCCTTGCCATCGGCCCCCCGCACGCTGATCCCGTTGCCTTGCGGGATCAATACCTGTTCGGCGTGGGCCTGGTTGCCCAGGGTCGCGGAGACGCCCCAGACGATGAGTTCGGGGTGCCAGCGCCGCAAGCGCGCCAGGGCCAGTTGCAATTGCACACCACGTTTGTTGCCGAGCAACTCGTGCCATTCATCCACCACGACCATGCGCAGGGTCGAGACGGCGGCGTGCGCATCGGCCCGGGCGAGGATCAGGGTGAGGCTTTCGGGGGTGGTGATCAGCGTGGTGGGCAGGCGCCGGCCCTGGCGGGCGCGTTCGTTGGCGCTGGTATCGCCGGTGCGCAGGCCGACGCTCCATGGCAGGTGCAGGTCTGCCAGGGGTGCTTCGAGGGCTTTGCCGGTGTCGGCCGCCAATGCGCGCATCGGCGTGATCCACAGGACAGTCAGTGGTTCGGCCGGCGGTTTACGTTTGCGCGGTTTATCCAGCGGCGGTGCCGGCCGTGCGAAACGGTTGAGGGCGGCAAACCAGACGGCGTAGGTCTTGCCGGCACCGGTATTGGCATGCAGCAGCCCGGATTCCCCCCGCTTGACCGCGGCCCATACCTGCTTCTGAAAGGCGAACGGCTTCCAGCCGCGGGCATCGAACCACTGTTTCGCGAAATTGTTGGATGTCGCCATGCCTGCCGTGTGCGCCCTGAACGTCTTCTTTCAGTGACCACGGCGGGATGCGAAAGGTTTTATGCAGGATATCGTGGTGAGCGTCCCTGGCGACATTCCCACGCAGGAGCGTGGGAACGATCGAACCCGAGGTTTATTTCAGGTTGCCACTGAGAAACTGCTTGAGTCGTTCGCTGGTGGGATTGCCCAGCACGTCTTCCGGCCTGCCTTCTTCTTCCACCAGGCCCTGGTGCAGGAACAGCACCTGGTTCGAGACTTTGCGGGCGAAGCTCATTTCGTGGGTCACCATGATCATGGTCCGGCCTTCCTCAGCCAGGCCCTGGATCACCTTCAGTACTTCACCCACCAGCTCCGGGTCCAGGGCCGAGGTGGGTTCGTCGAACAGCATCACCTCCGGCTCCATCGCCAGGGCGCGGGCAATGGCCACGCGCTGTTGCTGGCCGCCGGAGAGGAACGCCGGGTATTGCTCGGCGACCCGTGCCGGCAGGCCGACCTTGTCGAGATAACGACGGGCGCGGTCGTCGGCTTCCTGCTTGCTGACCCCCAGCACCCGGCGTGGCGCCATGGTGATGTTTTCCAGCACGGTCATGTGGCTCCACAGGTTGAAGTGTTGGAACACCATGGCCAGGCGCGTGCGGATGCGTTGCAGTTCGTCGGCGTCGGCCACGTGCATGCCGTGGCGGTCCTTGATCATCTGGATCGGCTGGCCGTCCAGGCTCATGGCGCCGTCGTTGGGTTGTTCGAGGAAGTTGATGCAGCGCAAAAAGGTACTTTTGCCTGAGCCGCTGGCGCCAATGAGGCTGATGACGTCGCCGGTCTTGGCCTTGAGCGAAACGCCCTTGAGCACTTCATGTTCGCCATAGCTTTTATGCAGGCCTTCGATGGTCAGTTTGTACATGGAGCATGCATCCTCAAGGCGAAAGTAGGTAGCCGCTGCGATAGGCTTCGGTGCCGGCGACATGGGCGATCACCATGCCGGCCGTGGCCATGCGGCGTAGCGAACGGGCGTATAGCAGCCCGGCGTTACGGCAATGAACGGGGGTGACGGTGTCGTTGACCGGGTCGATGACTTCCGCGATCAACTGCCCCGCCTCCAGGTATTCGCCAGGCAGGGCGCTGTAGACCAGCAATCCACCCACGGGCGTTGCCACCGGCTCGACAGCGGCCAGCGGCGTGGCCGGGTAAGGCAGCTCGGGCATGGGCATCGGTTCGCCGTCGATGGCGCCGAAACGGATCAGGTATTCGATCAAGGCCTGGCAGTCCAGGCTCGCCAGCCCGTGGTTGACGTCACCCTGGCCACGCAATTCCACGGTGACCGAAAAGCTGCCCAGGGGAATCTCGAAGCGTTCGCCGAAGCGTTCCTTGAGTTGCCACCAGAGCAGGGTGAAGCATTCGTCGAACGACTGGCCGCCCGAATCGGTCGCCAGCAGGCAGGCTTCGGCGCCGATGTAGCGGGCCAGCGGTTCGACCTGTGGCCAGGCTTCGGGTGTGGTGTAGAGGTGGGCCACGGCTTCGAAGTCGCAATGCAGGTCCAGCACCATGTCGGCGTCGCAGGCCAGCCGTTGCAGGGCCAGGCGCAGGGATTGCAATTGCGTGCCTGGGGTCTGCCGGGCGAGGGCGTCGCGCAGGCTGGTGCGGATCAGCATCAGGTTGTGCTGCGGATCGTCGGTGAGCAGGTCCTGGATTTCGTTGCCGATCTCTTCGCTCAGGTCGACGAAGCGGCGGTTGAAGTTCTGCCCGCTCTCGGTTTCGTAGCGGCCCAGGGGCACGTCCATCAGCACTTGTTCGAGGCCGATGGGGTTGGCGACGGGCACCAGCACGATCTCGTGCCGCAGGTGGCCCGACGCTTCGAGTTCGGCCAGGCGCTGCTTGAGGTGCCAGGCGACCAGCATGCCCGGCAGCTCATCGGCGTGCAGGGACGACTGGATATAGATTTTGCCGACGGCTTTTTCCGGGCCGAAGTGAAAGCTGTGGATCTTGCGTGCGGTCCCCGGTACCGGGGCCAGCAGGTCATGGATCTGGTGGCGCATTTGCGTGTGTGTCCTGGAACAAAAGCCCTAGTGGGTCGGCCCGAGAAAGGCCAGCCAGCGGCGTTCGGCGAGGCGGAAGAGGCCCACCAGTGCAAAGGTGACGGTCAGGTAGATCAACGCGGCGATCCCGAACGACTGGAACGTCAGGAACGTCGCCGAGTTGGCGTCCCGGGCCACTTTCAACACGTCTGGAACGGTAGCGGTGAACGCCACGGTCGTCGAGTGCAGCATCAAGATGACTTCGTTGCTGTAATACGGCAGCGAGCGGCGCAACGCCGACGGCATGATCACGTAGGTGTACAGCTTCCAACCGGTCAGGCCGTAGGCCTTGGCCGCCTCGACTTCGCCATGGTTCATGCTGCGAATCGCCCCGGCGAAAATTTCCGTGGTGTAGGCGCAGGTGTTCAAGGCGAAGGCCAGGATCGTGCAGTTCATCGCGTCGCGAAAGAAACTGTCGAGCATGGGCTGGGCGCGCACCGCCGCGATGCTGTAGATGCCGGTGTAGCAGATCAGCAGTTGGATATAGAGCGGCGTACCACGGAACAGGTAGGTGTAGAACTGCACCGGCCAGCGGACGTAGAACTTGGGTGAAACCCGGGCGATGGACAGCGGTATCGACACCAGGAAACCGATCAGCAGCGAGGCGCTGAGCAGCCATAGGGTCATGGCCAGGCCCGTGACGTTGACGCCATCGCTGTAAAGGAATGGCCGCCAGTATTCTTGTAGAAGTTCGATCATCGCACCGCCTCCCGGGCTCCGGCGGCGTAGCGGCGTTCAAGCCAGCGCAGGATGAAGTTGGACGCGCTGGTGATCAGCAGATAGATCAATGCCGCCAGTACCAGGAAGTAGAACAGCTGGTAGGTGCTCTTGCCCGCATCCTGGGCGGCCTTGACCAGGTCGGCCAGGCCGATGATCGACACCAGCGCGGTGGCCTTGAGCATCACCATCCAGTTGTTGCCGATACCCGGCAGGGCAAAGCGCATCATTTGTGGAAACACCACGAAGCGAAAGCGCTGGCCACGTTTGAGGCCATACGCGGTGGCGGCTTCGACCTGGCCTCGGGGGACCGCGAGGATCGCGCCGCGAAAGGTTTCGGTGAAGTACGCGCCATAGATGAAGCCCAGGGTGATCACCCCGGCGCCGAATGGGTCGATCTCGATGTATTCCCATTCCATGAAGTCGGTAAGCGAGGTCAGCCAGGTTTGCAGGCTGTAGAAAATCAGCAGCATCAGCACCAGGTCCGGCACGCCGCGGATCAGCGTGGTGTAGAGCTGGGCAGGGATTCGCAGCAGTTTGACGCTGGACAGCTTGGCACTGGCGCCCAGCAGGCCGAGCAAGACGCTCAGCAACAGGGACAGGGCCGACAGCTTGATGGTCATCCAGGTGCCTTGCATCAGCAACGGGCCAAAGCCCTGCAGGCTGAAGGCGGAGAGCCCCAGATTTTGTAGGAGTTGTTCAAACATGGAAGAAAGCCTTTGGCAGGAGAAAAGCGCCCATCCGAGACCGGATGGGCGCAGCGCATTATTTGCCGCTGTACAGATTCAGATCGCCAAAGTGTTTTTTCTGGATCTCGGCGTATTTGCCGTCGTCGTGTAACGCTTTGATACCTTTATCCAAAAGTGCCTTCAGCTCACTGTTACCTTTCTTGATACCGATCGCGGTCTTGGCGGGCAACAGCTCGCTGTCCACCGGCTTGCTGATTTCATAGCCTTCGCCTTTTGGCGATTTCAGGAAGCCCAATTCGGCCTGCAGCATGTCCTGGATCGCTGCATCGAGGCGGCCGGAGGTCAGGTCGGAATAAACCTGGTCCTGGTTCTGGTAGGCCTGGGTCTTGACGCCGGCCTTGTCCAGCACGGCCTTGGCGTAGGCTTCCTGGATGGTGCCTTGCTCGTAGCCGACGGTCTTGCCTTTGAGCGAGGCAACGTCTTCGCTCAGGCCCGAGCCCTTCTTGAAGACATAGGCCGTTGGGCCGGAGAACAGCTCGCTGGAGAAGTCGATGGCTTTTTCGCGAGCCGGGGTAACGGTCATGGAGGAGATCACGCCGTCGAATTTATTGGCCTTGAGGCCTGGGATCATGCCGTCGAAATCGCTTTCGACCCATTTGCATTTGACCTTCAGCTCTGCGCAGATCGCGTTGCCCAGATCGATGTCGAAACCGACCAGGCTGCCGTCGGCGGCTTTGGACTCAAACGGGGCGTAGGAAGGATCGACACCAAAACGCAGTTCCTTGTATTCCTTGGCCGTGGCGACGCCAGCAGCCATGCACAACGCCAGTGCAGAAAGGGTCAGCAGTGCTTTTTTCATTATTCAATCCCTAAAACCAATATGAGCGCTTGTGGCGCGTAAGTATTGTTACCGGTGAAGGCGAGAACGGTATGACGGCATAAAGGTAGCAATTTCCGAACCAGAGTGCCGAACAAGTGTTTTAAAAGCTTCGACGGCTGGCAACGGAATGCGATGGTGCGCGGGGATGAGCGTACATCAAAAGATGCACCGGGATGGAGCGTGCGTTGTTTGGGAAACACTATGGGGTGAGCAATTATTTGTGGCGAGGGGATTTATCCCCGTTGGGCTGCGCAGCAGCCCCAACAGTCAGTCGCCTCGGAGTGTCAGGTTGTTCATCTCAGGCTTTTTGGGGGCCGCTTCGCAGCCCAGCGGGGATAAATCCCCTCGCCACAAAGAGCGTACCGCGCTATTTCAGCAGGTCCTGAAGCGTTGCCAAGGTATCTGCCTCTTCGACGGTTTTATCCTGGCGCCAGCGCAACATCCGTGGAAAGCGCACCGCGATCCCGCTCTTGTGGCGATTGGACAGGGCGATGCCTTCGAAACCCAGTTCGAACACCAGGGTGGGCGTGACGCTGCTCACCGGGCCGAACTTCTCCACGGTGGTCTTGCGCACGATGCTGTCGACCTGGCGCATTTCTGCATCGGTCAGCCCTGAATAAGCCTTGGCAAACGGCACCAGCGTGCGCTCGCGACTGTCCGGCGGGTTGTCCCATACGGCGAAGGTGTAGTCGCTGTACAGGCTGGCGCGCCGGCCGTGGCCGCGCTGGGCGTAGATCAGCACCGCGTCGACGCTGAAGGGGTCGATCTTCCATTTCCACCACACGCCCATGTCCTTGGTGCGACCGACGCCGTATAGCGCGTTGCGAGCCTTGAGCATCATGCCCTCGACACCGAGGCGGCGAGAGGCTTCACGTTGCCGGGCGAGGTCGAACCAGTCCTGGCCGGTGACCGTCGGCGATGGCAACAACACCGGGCTGTGAACACGGGCGATCAGCGCTTCCAGCCGTTCGCGGCGCTCGGCCTGGGGGCGGCTGCGCCAGTCCTCGCCTTGCCATTCCAGCAGGTCGTAGGCCATCACCACTACCGGGGCATCCTCGAGGATTTTCTTGCCCAGGGTCTTGCGACCGATGCGCTGTTGCAACAGGGCGAAGGGTTGCACCGCCGGCTGCAACGGCGCGTCCGGGTCGAAGGCGTCCCCGGTCACCGGTCGGGCGGTTTTCCACACCACGATTTCGCCATCGATCACGGTACCGTCGGGCAGTACCTGCGCCAGGGCGTGCAGTTCGGGGAAGCGCTCGGTCACCAGTTCTTCGCCTCGAGACCAGACCCATAAATGGCCATCGCGCTTGATCACCTGGGAACGGATGCCGTCCCATTTCCATTCCACCTGCCAGTCGTTGGCCGGTCCCAGCAGGGTGTCGAATTGCTCCACTGGGGCAGACAGGGCATGGGCCAGGAAAAACGGATAAGGCTGGCCGCCGCGCTGGGCATGTTCATCGGCGGATTCGGCCGCGATCAGCTTGAGGTAACTGGCGGCCGTCGGACGATGGGACAGGTCGGTGTAGCCCACCAGGCGTTGGGCCACCCGCTTGCTGTCCAGGTTGGCCATGCCGGCCAGGGCCCGGGTTACCAGCAGTTTTGACACGCCGACGCGAAAGCTGCCGGTAATGAGCTTGATGCACAGCATCAGGCTCGGCCGATCGAGTTGCGCCCACAGCGCCGGGAGCTGTTCAGCCAGGATTTCGGGCGACTCACCGCGCAACGGCAGCAGCTTCTCTTCGATCCACAGCGCCAGGCCTTCATCGGAGCTATGGGGCGATTCGGGTAATACCAGCGAAATGGTTTCGGCCAGGTCGCCCACGGCCTGATAACTTTCCTCGAACAGCCAGAGCGACAACCCGGATACCTGGACCGCCAACTCCCGCAGGATTTTTACCGGCACCAGTTGCCGTGGTCGCCCGCCGGACAGGAAGTACACGGCCCACGCCGCGTCCTGAGGCGAGGCCTTGGTGAAATAGGCTTGCATGGCGGCAAGCTTGGCATTGCTTGAGGTGGTGGCGTCCAGTTCGGCGTACAGCTCGGCGAAGGCTTTCATGACGCCTCCTCACCGCTGTCGGTGGCCGTGGCGAGGTCTTCTTCATCGTCACCGTATTCGGTACTGAACCCCTGGGCGTCGAGGCCTTGCTCGCAGAGATGGCGCACCAGCACGCTTACCGAGCCGTGCGTGACCATCACCCGCTCGGCGCCGGTCTGTTCGATGGCCCAGAGCAGGCCAGGCCAGTCGGCGTGGTCGGACAGCACAAAACCCCGGTCCACGCCGCGCCGCCGCCGCGTACCGCGCAGGCGCATCCAGCCGCTGGCGAAGGCGTCGCTGTAGTCGCCGAAGCGGCGCATCCAGCTGCTGCCACCGGCAGAGGGCGGGGCGATGACCAGCGCCCGGCCCATGATCGGGTCGTTCTTGTTGATGTCGCTGGCATAAATTGTCGGCGGCAGGTGAACACCGGCCTCGCGGTAGACCCGGTTCAGTGGCTCCACCGCCCCATGGGCCAGGATCGGGCCGAGGCTTTCATCGATGCCGTGAAGAATCCGCTGGGCCTTGCCGAAGGAATAGCAGAACAACACGCTGGCTCGGCCGGCGGCGATGTTCCCGCGCCACCACTGGTTGATCTCTTCGAAGATCTGCGCCTGGGGCTGCCAGCGGTAGATTGGCAGGCCGAAGGTCGATTCAGTGATGAAGGTATGGCATTTCACCGGCTCGAACGGGGTGCAGGTGCCGTCAGGCTCGACTTTGTAATCCCCCGACGCCACCCAGACCTCGCCTTGATATTCCAGCCGCACCTGGGCCGAGCCCAGCACATGGCCGGCGGGGTGAAAGCTCAAGGTCACGCCATGATGCGACAGGCGTTCGCCGTAGGGCAGGGTTTGCAGGTTGATGTCCTGGCCCAGGCGTGAACGCAGAATGCCTTCGCCGGGTGCCGCTGCCAGGTAGTGTTGGTTGCCGCTGCGGGCATGGTCGCCGTGGGCGTGGGTGATGACCGAACGTTCCACCGCACGCCACGGGTCGATGTAGAAATCCCCGGGCGGACAGTACAAGCCTTCGGGGCGGGCAATGACAAGATCCATGCAGTCACCGGAGCGATGGGCTTGTCAGGTAGAGGCGAGGGTAAGGGGAGAAGTTCTATCGGATTTTCGGGGGGCAGGATCGGGTGATGGGATGGACAAATGTGGCGAGGAAATCTAGCAAAACGTCGCCCCGCCCCGCTGGCCTGTGGGACTGTAGGAGCTGACGAGTGCAACGAGGCTGCGATCTTTCCCCTGACGCTTGAATCTCAAGCGAAAGATCAAAAGATCGTCCGAACGCGGCCCGAGCCTTCGGCAGCTCCTACAGGGCAATGAACAGCCTGCTGTTATTTGCCAGGCACCAGGGTCAACCGCGACTTGCCATAGCCCCGATCGAAATTCTGCGATTGCAACGGCAGGCTCTGGTACTGCCCCTTGATCCATGGATCGATGCCATTGGCGTAGTTCGGGCTGACCGGGTTGCCGGACTGTCCGGCACCATCCTGGATCATCAACGGTTCAGGCTGGCCGAAGTCGATGATAAAGCGCATGGCTGGCGCCAGGGTGGTGTTGAAGTCCTGCCCCCCAGCGAACGCTGCGGTGTTGAGCGTGCTGGCGTCGCCACCGGCCGGCAGCGGGCCGCGTACGATCTGGCTGTTGCTGTTCTTCCACGCGTAGCGATGCAACTGGCCCCACTGCCAAGCCTTGCGATCACCGCCCAACTGGCTTTCACCGGCGCTGATGGTGGCGGCCAGGCTGCGGGCGAGGATGACGGCCTTGTCTTCTTTCTGAGGTGTGCGCACATCGTCCCAGAACGGGCTGTCTTCACGCCCCAGCAGATGATCGGCCTGGGCCGAGTAGGACAATTGGCCGTTGGCGACCAGCGCCTTCCACGCCGGGCTGCTGTCCGGGCCCAGTTCGTCGAGGAAAATCTGCTTCATGCTTTCCTGCAGGAACAGCTCATAGATCGCCGCGTCGGCGGAGGTCGGGCTGAGCCGGCCATCAAATGCCATCAAGCGAGTGTAGGCCTCGCGGGCCTTGGCCCGGTCAGCCACCGGCAGGGCTTCGATCGCCTGTTTGAGCGGCTGGGCCATGCCCGGTGCTTCGAAGACTTTCTTGAGCTTGGCCGCGAACGTCGTGCCTTGGTCATATTGCATGGCGGTCAGGCTGCGAGTGTCGTGCTTGCCCGCGCCGGCCAGCTCGGCGATGCGTTCGCCACGCTCCGGTGCGGCCCACGAGTTGGACAGCTGCATGCCATAGCCGTGTGGGATGACCCGTTGGTTGGCCGTGCCAAGCCAGCCCTGGGCCGGGTCCTGATCATAAGGGTGCAGCATCGGGTCGGCGTAACCGTCCCAATCGTAGCGACCGTCCCAACCCGGCGACGGCAACAGGCCTTCGCCTTCGCGGCGGTTTGGATAGCGACCGGTGACTTGCCAGCCGATATGGCTGGCGTCGGCAAATACCAGGTTCACCGCCATGGCGCGGATTTCCCGGCTGGCGTCGGAGGCTTTCTCGACGGTCTGCGCCCGGGACAGGTCGAAGAAGGCATCCAAAGTCTTGTCGTCGCTCAAGCTCGGCGTCTGCAAGGCCAGGCCAAAGCCGTTGGCCATGGCCGGGCCCTGGGCGCTGTTGAGCAGCGGGCCGTGACGGGTCTCGAACACCGCTTCACGAATCGGCCGCTGGCCTTTGATGAAATAGGTTTCGTTGCGCACGATCGCTGGCTGCCATTTGCCGTTGACCTCATAGGACAGGCTGTTGCCCTGGCGGCGGATTTTTTCCAGGAACAGGTCCTGGTTGTCCCCCAGTACGCTGGTCATGCTCCAGGCCACTTTGCCGTTGAACCCGGCCAGGATCATCGGGATCCCCGCCACGGAAATCCCGGCCGCCTGGTACTTGGGTGCGCGGATCTGTACGGGGCTCCACAGCCCCGGCATGCCCAGCGGCCCATGGCTGTCGCTGGCCAACAGGCTCTTGCCGCTGCGGCTGCGTTGCGGCGCGATGGCCCAGTTACTCGAAGACGCAGCGCTCAAAAGGTTCAGCTCGGCCAACTGGCTGGTGGCCTTGCTGATCTCGTTCAGGCCCGGAATCTGGCCATTGAGTCGCAAGCCCTGGAGTTTGTCGGCCTCGGCCATGGGCAGTGGTTCGTCTGGATAGGACGGGCTCAGCCAGGCGAGTTTGTCATTGGTGACGGTCTGGGCCAGTACCAGGCTGGCGATTTCTTCCGGCAGGTTGGCTGACTGGCTGAAATTCAGCAGGCAGAACATCAGCGCCGAGTCTTCCGGTTTCCAGTATTCGGGTTTGTAGCCGGTGGCGGCCAGGTCCGACGGCAACTTGTCGCGGTAGCGGAACAGGTAGGCGTTGACGCCGCGGGCATAGACTTCGAAGAAGCGCTTGAGCCGTGGCGAAGATGCCTTGTACAGCTCGTCGGCGTTTTTCTTCAGGTTGACGGCGCGCATGTAGCGGTCGACGTCCAGCCGTTCGGCGCCGGACATCTCTGCCAGCCGCCCCTGGGCCAGTAGGCGCAGGGTCACCATCTGGGTGATGCGATCGCTGGCGTGGACGTAGCCGAGGGTGAACAGGGCGTCATGGAAGCTGTTGCTTTCGATCAGCGGCATGCCCGTGGCATTGCGCCGGACCGAGACGTTCTGCGCCAGCCCCTTGAGCGGTTGCACACCGGAAGTCGGTGGGACAGTGTCCTGGGCATTCCAGGTCTGGCATCCGCTCAAGCCGAGCACACTGGCCACTGCGGCGGCAACGCCGAGCCGGGGGATAAGGGAAATAGAGGCTGGCGAGGCCATGGCAAAGCTCCTGCGGGAGGGGGGGTGGCACCAATAAAGGCGCTACGTTAGTGAGCAGGAGGGGGCCGCGCAAGCGGGGCGAGGGTTATTTGTTGGTTTGGCGATGAAACTCCGGGGCTGGGGCATCGCTTTTGCTCGAAGGCTTGCCTGTAGGAAGAGGTGATGCTCAAGTGTGGAAGATTCAGTGATCGAGAAGAGAAAACNGGNATGGAGCTACAACACAACGCNGCGCTGATCCTCATCGATCAACAAAAAGGCATCCTTCATCCCAGACTCGGCCCTCGCAACAATCCCGAGGCAGAGCTGCGCATGCTCGAGCTACTGGCTTTATGGCGACACACGGCACGACCGGTGATTCACGTCCACCACTTGTCCCGCTCGCCGGACTCGGTGTTCTGGCCGGGGCAGTCGGGCGTGGAGGTCCAGCCACGGTTCGAACCGCTGGCGGGGGAAGGGCTGGTGCAGAAACAAGTACCGGATGCGTTCAGTGGCACGCGCCTGGAGGAAGACCTGCGCAGGGCGGGCATCGGGCAACTGGTGATCGTCGGCGTGGCGACGCACAACTCGGTGGAGTCCACGGCGCGTACGGCCGGCAACCTGGGATTCGACACGTGGGTGGTCGAGGATGCCTGCTTTACCTTCGACAAGAGCGATTACTTCGGCAACGCCCGTTCGGCGGCCGACGTGCATGCCATGTCCCTGGGCAACTTGCATGGCGAGTATGCGACGGTGGTTGCTGTGAAGCGGATTTTGCAGGCGGGCTGACAGACAGGTGCTGAATGTGCCGGCCTCATCGCGAGCAGGCTCGCTCCCACATTGATTCTTCGCAAATCTCCTGTGGGAGCGAGCTTGCTCGCGATGACGGTCTAGCAGGCGAAAAGGTTTTTCGCCCGGACCCTCAAGCCCCGTGGCACTTCTTGAATTTCTTGCCATTGCCGCACGGGCAAGGGTCGTTGCGGCCGACATCCTTCAGGGCGTTGCGCACCGGTTCCTGGTGGGCGTGGCCGCAGTTCGGACCGTGGACATGGCCGTGGTCATGATCGTGATGATGGTCGTGATCGTGGTTGCAATCAGGGCCATGGACGTGGGGTTGTTGGGTCATCGGGGTTACTCCGCAATAAAATCGGCGGCGATTATCACGCCATTGCGTTCCAGGTGCACGTAGTGAGCGATGAATAATCCGGTTTCCAGCTCACCTTCCAGACGATAGGGGATCTGTTCCCGGGGTTTCTCCAGCAACTTCACCACCTGCCGCACCTGCGGCCACAGGTTGGTGCGGATCGGCACCTTGAAGTAGGCGCTGTGCCGGGGGCTCACGGTGAACCAGTGTTCATGCTCACCTTCGGTCAGCAACAGGTCGCCCAGGTGGATGCGGTATGTCAGGCCGCGAACGGTCAGGTCGCTGTCGCCGGGGTTATCGACGCGAAAGTGCAGCATGAACTTCTGTTCCAACAGCCGGGCCCGCACCACCTCGACCTTGACCAGGTGCACCTGTGGTTCAGGGGCTTCTTCACCTTGCCAGGACGCGCAACCGCCGAGCCCGACGAACAGCAGCAGGCAGGTGATGCGCAGCAGGAGTGATGTGGCGGTCATGTCCGAGCCTCTGGTTTACCCCCAGTCTAGCCCCATGGGCCGATGGATGAGTGTCGGACATTTGCGAGATCAACGATTGAAGTAGCCGGCGCAGCACTTTTTGAATTTATGCCCGCTACCGCAAGGGCAGCCGTCGTTGCGGCCGGTCTTGACCGGTACGGTCGGGTCGATGAAGTACCAGCGCCCGCTGTTCTGTACGAAGGAGGACTGCTCGCGGTGGCTGTGCTCGCCCTGGCCGTCGTGCCAGCGTGCCGTGAACGTGACAAAGGCGTGTTCCGGTTGACCACCGAGCACTTCGCTGCTTTCCACTTCCAGCCCCAACCAGGTGCTGTTGGCGCTCCACTCGCTGATCGACTGGCGATCGAGGCCTGGCTGCTGGGCGGGCAGGGTGGTGGCGACCAGGTAATCAACCAGCCCCAGCACATAGGCGCTGTAGCGCGAGCGCATCAAGGCTTCGGCGCAGGGCGCCGGGTGACCGTCGTGGTAGTGGCCGCAGCAGGCGTCCAGTGGGTTTCCACTGCCGCAGGGGCAAATGGGTGTGTGCGGGCTTGTGTTCACGGTTACCACCAGTATTTTCCAAAATTTTCCGGGTTGGCCCAAAAGCGCGAGTTGAGCCAGTCGGGGACCTGTTTGTATTCAAGCAGATCGTAGGTAAACAGGGTCAGGACCTGATCTTCGCGCTGGAATCGCTCGCTGGCTTGCAGGGCCAGGGAAAAAAAGTCCGTCTCTTGCCAGCCGCAGGCGTTGAGGTCTGCCAGCACGGCGATGCGGCTGGCATTGAGATTGCGGATGCCACCCAACAGGTTCAGACCCTCGCGCTTGGGCAAATGCTCCAGGCAATCGAGCGCCAGGGCCAGGTCAAAACGCCGCGCCGCCACCTCCGTCGGCAGTGCGCCGGGGCTGGCGTGGACCACTTCGGTGTCGGGATGGGCCTGCTGGAATGCTTCGAGCGCGGGAAAGCCGCTGGCACCGATCAATAGCAGTTTTTGCGGGGCATAACGGTCAAGCACGGCCGCCAAGGCTTGCTGGGGCGTACGCGCAGAAATGGCAACGGTCATCGAAGTTCCTCAGTCAGAACCACCACGATAGCCTGCCCGGACATCGTGGCCTAGAGCGGTTTGTCCCTGAACGTGCGGAATCTTCGCAAACACGGGGCGAAAACCCGCGATTACTCAGGCTGGCGCAGATTCGAAGACGGGTCTTTACTCCCCTGAATCGGCGACAAGCCGATCCCTCAAGGAGAAAACCGATGAGCATAGTTCGGACAGCGTTACCCCTGGTTCTGCTAACCAGTGTGTTGACTGGTTGCGCAGGTTTGCAGAAAACCGACTGGCCGACCTGTGCCGCCGTCGGCGGTGTGATCGGCGCAGGCTTGGGCGCCACCGAAAGTAGTTCCTGGGCTGGCGGCGGCGCGTTGTTCGTCGGTGGCATGGCGGCGGCTTATTGCTGGGTGCACGGCGATGGCGATGAAGACGGCGATGGCGTGCCGGACAGCCGCGACAAGTGCCCGGGCACACCGAAGGGCGTGCAGGTCGATGCCGACGGTTGCCCACCTCCCGCACCACCGCCAATGGCTGAAGAGCCTCCAGTGGTCAAGGAAGAAACCATCGTGATCCGCGACGTGCACTTTGAGTTCAACAAAGCCACGCTGACCCCGGCCGACAAAGATGTCCTGAGCGGCGTTGCGACCCGGCTGAAACAGGAAACGTCCACCACGCAACTGCGGGTCACCGGCCATACCGACAGTGTCGGCAGCGATGCCTACAACCAACGGTTGTCGGAGAAACGGGCCAACTCGGTGGTGCAGTACCTGGTCGACAACGGCGTACCGCGTGCCAGTTTTGTCTCGGTGTCCGGCGCCGGTGAGAGCCAGCCGGTGGCCGATAACAAGACCGCCGACGGCCGCGCAATGAACCGTCGCACGGAAATCAAGATAAACCGTTGAAACCCTTGCCATCCGCGGCTTGTGGAGTTGCGGATGCGGGTCTTTACTCCTGTGTGACCGGTATGGGCCGGTGACACAGGAGCCTTCATCATGAACGTTCTAATCAGGGCCGCCTTACCGGTACTGCTGGCGAGCAGTCTGTTGTCCGGTTGCGCCACTCACAGCGACGGCAGCGCACCTCTCAATCAACGCACCTGGCCAATCTGTAGCCTGATCGGCGGCCTGGTCGGTGGCGGGTTGGGGGCCATTGAAAGCAGCGGTTGGGCCGCCGGTGGCGCCGCGTTGGGGCTGCTGGGCGGTGGTTTGATCTGCTACGCCCAGGATGGCGATGAAGACGACGACGGGGTGTTCGACCGCCGCGACCGTTGCCCTGATACACCGGCCAATACCCCTGTCGAACATCACGGTTGCCCGGTGCCGCAATACCCGGCCAGTGCCCCACCTGTGGAGCCTGAAGCACCGGCTAGCGAGGTCATCACCCTCAACGATGCCGGCAAGGTACTGTTCGATTTCGACAAATCCGACCTCACCGCAGAAGCTCGAAGCCAGCTCGATGGGCTGATGGGCAAGCTCAGCCATGCCAATGTCGCCAGCATCCGGGTCGTGGGTCACACCGACAGTGTCGGCAGTGATGCCTATAACCAGGGGCTGTCTGAACGTCGGGCCAGCAGCGTCGTGGAGTATTTGCTGACCCAGGGGCTGGCCCCCGACAAACTCACCAGCGAAGGCAAAGGCGAAAGCGAGCCGGTGGCCGACAATGAGACCGACGAAGGACGGGCGCAGAACCGTCGGGTCGAGCTGCATATCCAGCGTTGAAGCGCGGGCCAGGGCTACCGGGTCGTCGGGAAGGCGAGCCGGGGCTCAGGTTAGATTAAATTTGCCTGACCCTCTGGCTTATCCTGCGCGCAAGCCGTTACTGTGCGCGCAAAGAATAATTCCCGATCAGGGGGGCATATGAAGGTGTTTTGGGGGCTGGGGCGCTTGCTGACCCTGTTGTTCTGGCTGGTGGTGCTGGTCAATCTGGTCGTGCCGTTCGTCCATCCGCTGCATCTGCTGGTCAATGTCGCCGGCGCGTTTTTGCTGGTGCTCCATGTGCTGGAACTGCTGTTGTTCAGGGCCAGTTTCCGTGGCCGCCCCGCGCCAGGTCGTGATCGCCTCAGAGTGCTGCTGTTCGGTATCTTCCATTTGCAAACCCTCCCGACCGCGCCAGAGGCTTCCCATGCGTAAATTGTGTCTGCTCGCCGCACTCGTATGCCCGTGGGCTTCGGCCCAGGTGGTCCAGGTCGAAAGCCATTCGTTGATGCGCCTGCCCAACACCACCAGCACCCTGGCCCTCGAGCGACTGGACGTGGCCGACTACGGCACGCTGCTGGTGCCTTCCAATGTCACTGAACTGACCATCGATCAATTGCACCTGGGACGTGAGGCGCGGATCGCCATCGTGCCGGCGCAGCAGGTATTGGAAATGAAAGTGGCCCAGGCTGAGCTGGCCGAGGGCAGCCAGATCACTTCACGCGGCGCACCGGGTACCTATACCAAGGCCGCGCGGCCTGGGCGCGATCTCAACCTGCGTTTCAATGCCTTGAATGCGCCGCTGTTGTCGGTGGATGCCCGCGGTGGTACCGGTGCGCCGGGTTTCGTCGGTCTTGACGGCGCCAATGGCCAGGCGCCGGGTTGCACCTGGGGTTCGGCCGGTCGCGGGGCCGACGGCAGCAATGGCAGCGATGGCCAGCCGGGTGCGGCCGGTGCGCTGGTACGCCTTGAACTGCCCCGCGCCTATCCTGCCGAGCAGATCAAAGTGACGGTGGACGGCGGTGCCGGTGGCGCGGCGGGGCACGGCGGCAAACCCGGGGCGGGAGGCAAGGCCAAGGGCTGCCTGGTCTATACCGCTGACGGCGGCAAAAGCGGTCGTCCTGGCGCTGACGGTCAGCCTGGGCCTGCCGGAGCGGCTGGGGTGGTAACGGTGCAGCGGTTCTGAAGAAAAACCTGATCTGAACCTGTGGGAGCGAGCTTGCTCGCGATAGTGGTATGTCAGTCACATAAGGCTGACTGATCCACCGCTATCGCGAGCAAGCTCGCTCCCACAGGGTCTTGTACAATCTTTTCAGAACATCGGTCGCGCCGCGCCAATCGCCACCACCAGCAAGCCGATCAACAGGTTGATCCCCACCAACCGCCGAATCTTCCCCAGCACCGCCGCACCCGCCGGCCAGTCCTGCGCCGTCACGGCGCTACGCAATGCCGGCAGCTGCAGGCCTTGGATGCGGATAAACAGCGCTGTCATCACCACGTACAACCCCATCATCACCTGCACGTACCGCGGCGCGGTTTCGAAACCGGCGAAGCGCACATGGATCAGGCCTACACCGCTGATCGGTAAAAGCACCACGGCGACCCAGACCCAGACGAAAAAACGCTGAAACACTTCTACCCACAGCTTGAGCCGGGCAGGGCCCTCAAGCGCCGTCATTGCGGCGGGGCGCAGGATCATCCAGGCGAAGAACATGCCGCCGACCCAGACCAGGGCCGCCAGTAAATGCAGGGTGTAGACGAGGGCAAAGGGTGTCATTGGGTTACTCCGTTCTGCGCAGGATTCATTAGCGGGGTATGATAGCCGCCGATCCGAACCACTGAAAATTTATCCAGCGTTTTTAGCGCCCGACCATACATGATCAGCACCGAACTCAAAACCACGATCCAGGGCGCCTATTCGCGTTTTCTCGAAGCCAAGAGCCTCAAGCCGCGATATGGCCAGCGCCTGATGATTGCCGAAGTGGCAAAAGTCCTGGGTGACATCGACACCGACGACGAAGGTCGGCGCAGTGGCGAGCCCGCTATCGTGGCGGTGGAGGCCGGCACCGGTACCGGCAAGACCGTGGCCTACAGCCTGGCGGCGATTCCCACTGCCAAGGCCGCCGGCAAACGCCTGGTGATCGCCACGGCCACCGTCGCCCTGCAGGAGCAGATCGTCTACAAGGACCTGCCCGACCTGATGCGCAATAGCGGGCTGAATTTCACGTTCGCGCTGGCCAAGGGCCGTGGGCGCTACATGTGCCTTTCCAAGCTCGACATGTTGCTCCAGGAAGGCCACGCGCAGACCGCCACGGCCCAGTTGTTCGAAGAAGAAGGCTTCAAGATTGAAGTCGATGAGGCCAGCCAGAAGCTGTTCACCAGCATGATCGAGAAGCTGGCCGGCAATAAATGGGACGGCGACCGCGACAGCTGGTCCACGGCCCTGGAAGACGCCGACTGGTCCCGCCTGACCACCGATCATAGCCAGTGCACCAACCGGCATTGCCCGAACTTCGGCCAGTGCGCCTTCTACAAGGCTCGCGAAGGCATGGGCAAGGTCGACGTCATCGTCACCAACCACGACATGGTGCTGGCCGACCTGGCCCTGGGCGGTGGTGCGGTGCTGCCGGACCCGCGCGACACGATCTACGTGTTCGACGAAGGTCACCACCTGCCGGACAAGGCCATCGGCCATTTCGCCCATTACACCCGGCTGCGCTCCACCGCCGACTGGCTGGAAACCACTGCCAAGAACCTCACCAAACTGTTGGCCCAGCATCCATTGCCGGGCGACCTGGGCAAGTTCATCGAGCAAGTGCCGGAGCTGGCGCGGGAAATCAAGACGAACCAGCAGTTCATGTTCACCGCTTGCGAGCAGGTGGCCGACTTCAAGCCCGGCGAAGACGTCGAGGGCCGCGAGCGGCCACGCCATCGGTTTGTCGGCGGGGTGATCCCCGAGCACATGCGCGAAATGGGCATCGAGCTCAAGAAAGGTTTCGCACGCCTGACCGACCTGTTCACGCGCCTGACCGACCTGCTCAAGGAAGGCATGGATGGCGAGGTCAACATCGGAATCGCCAGCAACCAGGCCGAGGAGTGGTACCCGCTGTTTGGCAGCCTGTTGTCCCGCTCACAAGGCAACTGGGAACTGTGGACGGCCTTCACCGCCGAAGACCCGGAAGACAACCCGCCAATGGCGCGGTGGCTGACCCTGGCCGAAAGCGGTTCGCTGTTCGATATCGAGGTCAATGCCAGCCCGATCCTGGCGGCGGAAATGCTGCGTCGCAACCTGTGGAACGTGGCCTATGGCGCGCTGGTGACGTCCGCCACGCTGACCGCCCTGGGCACGTTCGACCGCTTCCGCATGCGCGCCGGCCTGCCGAAGAAAGCCGTGACCGCCGTGGTCCCGAGCCCCTTCCACCACGCCGACGCCGGCGTGCTGCGGGTGCCGGACCTCAAGGCCGATCCGCGGGATGCCGCTGCCCACACGGCGGCGATCATCCGCGACCTGCCGGAACTGGTGGAAGGCTCACGGGGCACCCTGGTGCTGTTTTCCTCGCGCAAACAGATGCAGGACGTGTTCGATGGCCTTGACCGTGACTGGCGCAAGCAGGTGTTCATCCAGGGCAACCTGTCGAAGCAGGAAACCCTGAACAAACACAAGGCGCGGGTCGATGGTGGGGATTCCAGCGTGCTGTTCGGCCTGGCGAGTTTTGCCGAAGGCGTGGACTTGCCCGGTGCCTATTGCGAGCACGTGGTGATTGCCAAGATTCCGTTCTCGGTCCCCGATGACCCGGTGGAAGCCGCGCTGGCCGAGTGGATCGAAGCCCGAGGCGGCAACCCGTTCATGGAAATTTCCGTACCGGACGCTTCGCTGAAGCTGGTCCAGGCGTGTGGCCGCCTGCTGCGCACCGAGGAAGACCGCGGCACCATCACCTTGCTCGACCGCAGGCTGGTAACCCAGCGCTATGGCAAGGCGATCCTCAACGCGCTGCCGCCGTTTCGGCGGGAGATTTCCTGAGGCTGCTGCGATTTCACGGTGAAGCAATGTATTTGTGGGAGCAAGGCTGCCCGCGATGAAGGCACCTGAGTTTCAGAAAGACCTCGCGGGCCTCATCGCGGGCAAGCCTTGCTCCCACAGGTTCTTCTTGCCTCGGTGGGCATGCTTAGCCAGCCGTCTTGCGACGGTTCCCAAAAACCCTAATGGCTGAAACAATGCCTGCCACCTTAAAAGTGTTTGTTTCAAGGGAGTTACGGGTGCAGATTCAAGGCCATTATGAACTTCAGTTCGAGGCGGTGCGTGAAGCGTTCGCGGCGCTGTTCGATAATCCCCAGGAGCGCGGCGCGGCGTTGTGCATCCAGGTGGGTGGTCGCACGGTAATCGATCTGTGGGCCGGTACCGCCGACAAGGATGGCCATGAAGCCTGGCACAGCGACACCATCGCCAACCTGTTTTCCTGCACCAAGACCTTCACCGCCGTCACCGCCCTGCAACTGGTGGCCGAAGGCAAGTTGCAGCTGGATGCCCCGGTAGCCCGCTATTGGCCCGAGTTTGCCGCCGCCGGCAAGCAATCCATTACCCTGCGTCAGTTGCTCTGCCATCAGGCCGGGCTGCCGGCGCTGCGTGAATTGCTGCCGCCCGAAGCGCTTTATGACTGGCAAGCCATGGTCGATGCCCTGGCCGCCGAAGCACCTTGGTGGACGCCGGGCGAGGGTCACGGTTATGCCGCGATCACCTATGGCTGGCTGATCGGCGAGCTGCTGCGAAGGGCTGATGGGCGTGGTCCGGGTGAGTCCATCGTGGCCCGTGTGGCCAAGCCGTTGGGCCTGGATTTTCATGTTGGCCTGGCCGACGAGGAGTTTCATCGCGTGGCCCACATCGCCCGTGGCAAAGGTAACGTCGGCGATGCCGCGGCCCAACGCCTGCTGCAGGTGACGATGCGCGAGCCCACGGCCATGACCACCCGGGCCTTCACCAACCCGCCGTCGATCATGACCAGTACCAACAAATCGGAGTGGCGGCGCATGCAGCAACCGGCGGCCAACGGCCACGGTAACGCCCGTAGCCTGGCCGGGTTCTATGCGGGGCTGCTGGATGGCAGCCTGCTGGAAGGTGAAATGCTCGATGAACTGACTCGCCAGCACAGCTTCGGCGAGGATAAGACTTTGTTGACCCAGACCCGTTTCGGCCTGGGTTGCATGCTCGACCAGCCGGATGTGCCGAATGCGACCTACGGCCTCGGCCCACGGGCGTTCGGTCATCCGGGGGCCGGGGGCTCCTTGGGTTTTGCCGACCCGGAACATGATGTGGCTTTTGGCTTCGTGACCAACACGCTCGGGCCTTACGTATTGATGGACCCGCGCGCGCAGAACCTTGCGAAGGTACTTGCCACTTGTCTATAAAACGCCATTGAAGGCGGCGGGCACCGGAACCTCGGGGCCTTTTCAGTTTCCAAGCGACTGTTTATGCGGCCAAAACATGGCCTTTATTTTCCATTTACATCATTTTGTGGATATCCAATGTCATCGAATAAAACCCTCGCTCTGGCGCTGTGCTTCGCTATCACCGGTTGCGCACAAACCCCACAAAATGATGCCGAAGGCGGCAGTAGCTGGTGGTCGTTCGGCTCTTCCGACAAGGTCGTGGCCAAGGACACGGCGCCAGCGGCGCCTCTGAAACCGGCCGCCGTCGCACCGCAAGCCAAGGCGGAGAGCGCCACCCACTGGTGGTGGCCGTTCTCTTCCGATGATGCTGCCGACGTTGCGAAGAAAGATGACGTCAAGCCCCAGGACAAGCCTGAAGCCAAGGCGCCGGCCGTTGCCAAGGCCGAAGCCGAAAGCAACGGCAAGTGGTGGTGGCCGTTTGGCGGCAAGGATCAGGAAACCGCCAAGGCGGTGCCGATGCCCGATCCGAAAGTCACCCAGGCCTGGCTCGACGACTACGAGCCGAAGCTGCGCACGGCTATCCAGGACAGCAAGCTCCAACTCGAGCGCCGCGACAACGTGCTGGTGGTCACCGCGCCCGTGGACGGCTCCTTCAACCCGGACCGTCCGGCCATGCTGCTGCCCGTGACCCTAGGGCCGTTCACCCGCGTGGCGAAGATCCTTGAAGCCGACCCCAAGACCGCCGTGCTGATCCTCGGCCACGCCGACACCTCGGGCGCCGCACCTGCGAACCTGAAGCTCAGCCAGGAGCGTGCCCAGTCCGTGGCGGCGATTTTCCGTCTCAGCGGTCTGCAACGTGATCGCCTGATGCTGCGCGGCATGGGCGCAGTGGCGCCACGTGCGGCCAACGACAGTGTGGAAGGGCGTGCCTTGAACCGTCGCGTGGAACTGCTGGTCACGCCGGCCAACACCATGGTTGCGCTGCTGAGTAAATACAACATGCCAGCCCCCGCACCAGTGACGCTGGTGGCGGCCCAGGACGTGAAGCCCGTGGCCCCGGCCCCAGCGCCTGCGGCGAAAAAAGCCGTGACCCCGACCAGCAAAAAAGCACCGGCCAAAAAAGCCGTGGCCAAGGCACCTGCCAAGAAAGCCCCTGCCAAGGCCACTACCCCGGCGAAGAAAACCCAACCGGCCAAAGCCGCCACCGATACCAAGAAAGTCGCGGCCGCCGATACCCCCAAGCAGTGATGGGCTAACCACAAGGAACGCGCCATGACCCAACCGCTGGCTGATATGCGCCGCGACTACACCCGCGATGGCTTGACCGAGGCGCAAGCTCCGGCCGAGCCGTTTGCACTGTTCCACCAATGGTTCGCCGACGCGGTGAAAACCGAACAGGCCCCGGTGGAGGCCAACGCCATGACCTTGGCGACGGTGGATGCAGAAGGGCGCCCGCATTGCCGGATCCTGCTGCTCAAGGGCCTGGATGCCCTGGGTTTCACGTTCTTCACCAACTACGACAGCGCCAAGGGCCAGCAATTGGCCGCGAATCCATTCGCGGCCATGACGTTTTTCTGGCCGGCCCTGGAGCGCCAGGTGCGCATCGAGGGCAAAGTGGTGAAGGTCACCGCGCAGGAGTCGGACGCGTATTATCAGGTTCGCCCGCTAGGCAGCCGCCTCGGCGCCTGGGCTTCACCCCAGAGCCGAGTGATTTCAGGGCGCGCTGAGCTGGACGACTTGCTCAAGGCCACCGAACAACGCTTCAGCGACAGCCAACCGCACTGCCCGGAACATTGGGGCGGTTATCGTTTGCTGCCCGAGCGCATCGAGTTCTGGCAGGGGCGTCCGAGCCGCCTGCACGATCGCCTCAACTACCGCCTGCAAGGGGCGAACTGGACGCGCGAGCGTCTGGCGCCTTAACTTTCTGGGTAACCTGCCGCAGCGGTTTTAAGCCATTGCGGCAAGTCCCGGCGCTTGACCCCTTGCTCCCGGGCGCGGGCCAATTGTTGCAGCATGTAGGTCTTTTTTTGCTCATCCTGCCCCGCCAGGGACAGCGCCAGGTCGCGGTCCATCCAGCGTTTGATTCGTACGTACAGCCACCAGTGGAAGTACAAACCGGCCACGGTGACCGCGACGATGATGAAATAATCCATGAAAATCCCCGGGTTGATGACGCAGGTTTCGGAAATTGGCGCTACTGTTTGGTGAATTTTTCGGGTGCGCCTGTATCCCACCTGAATGAAAACAATTTTATCCCGGCGAGGCCGTGACAGGCGTCAAGCTGCGGAGTTTAATGAATCCCTGTCTTTTGGAGTTGATGCTATGCGTAAGTCTGTTTTGCTGGTTGCTTCCTTTTCCACGATGGCGATGTTGCTCACTGGCTGTCAGTCGAGCCTGACCGGTGACTCCTACTCCCGTGACGAAGCGCGTCGCGTGCAGACGATTCGCATGGGGACCATCGAGTCCTTGCGCCCTGTGAAGATCGAAGGCACCAAGACCCCGATCGGCGGTGCGGCCGGTGCGGTGGTCGGTGGTGTCGGTGGCAGTGCCATCGGTGGTGGCCGTGGCAGCATCGTCGCCGCTGTGATTGGCGCGGTAGCTGGTGGCCTGATTGGTTCTGCGACTGAGGAAGGCCTGACCCGTACCCAGGGTGTGGAAATCACCGTTCGTGAAGATGACGGTAGCATGCGCGCCTATGTGCAGCAGGTTCAGGAGAACGAGGTGTTCCGTGTGGGTGAGCGGGTTCGTATCTCCACTGTGGATGGTACGAGTCGCGTATCGCACTAAGCTTGAGTCGGTAAGAGAAAACGGCGCTTATTCCGGGAATGGAAAGCGCCGTTTTTTTATGGGGTTGGATTGGATTGGGTACATATCCGTTACCGCAGAAACGGATATACACACCATTCCTTAACCTCCCATGGCTCTCAAGACGCTAACGCAGAAGCAAGGATCAACCAGGCAATGCAGGCTGCTTGCGACTGGCCGCCGCCGTCACCGCATAACCCAACAACGCCGCCAGTATCGAACCAGTGAGAATCCCCATCCGGTCCATGCCCGCATAGTCGCTGACACCCGGCTCAAACGCGAGGGAGCCAACGAACAGGCTCATGGTGAACCCGATACCGCACAGGATCGCCACCCCCAATACCTGGCCCCAGTTGGCGCCAAGGGGCAGGCTGGCGATGCCGATTTTCACGGCCAGCCAGGTCAGGCCGAAGACGCCGACGGTCTTGCCCAGCAACAGGCCGATGGCAATGCCCATTGGCACATGATGGGTGAAGCTTTCGACGGTGACGCCGCTCAGGGACAAGCCGGCGTTGGCGAAGGCGAACAGCGGCAGGATGCCATAGGCCACCCAGGGATGCAGGGCATGTTCCAGGGTGAGCAGGGGCGAAGTCTCGGCGTTTTTCGTGCGCAGCGGGATGCAGAACGCGAGGGTTACCCCGGCCAGGGTGGCATGGACACCGCTCTTGAGCACGCAGACCCACAGAATCAGGCCCACAACCATGTAGGGCCCGAGCTTGACCACGCCCATCCGGTTCATCGCCACCAGCGCGGCGATGCAGGTTGCCGCCAGTATGAGCGACAGGCTGGACAGGGCGCCGGAGTAAAAGATCGCGATGATGATAATGGCGCCCAGGTCGTCGATGATCGCCAGGGTCATCAGGAACAGCTTGAGCGACACCGGCACCCGCTTGCCCAGCAAGGCCAGCACGCCGAGGGCGAACGCGATGTCGGTGGCCGTCGGAATTGCCCAGCCGGCGAGGGCGGGAGGATTGTCGCGGTTGAGGAACCAGTAGATCAGCGCCGGCACTACCATGCCGCCAATCGCTGCTGCACCGGGCAAGACGATTTGCGACGGTTTCGACAGTTGCCCGCCGAGGACCTCTCGCTTGACTTCGAGGCCGATGAGCAGGAAGAACATCGCCATCAAGCCGTCGTTGATCCACAGCAACAAGGGTTTGGCGATCTTCAACGCGCCGACCTGGGCGACCACCGGCGTGTCCAGCAGACCGTTATACAGCCAGGACAGCGGTGAATTATTGATGGCCAGGGCCAGCAGGGCGGCGGCGATCAGCAGCAGGCCGCTGGCAGCCTCCAGTTGGAAAAAACGTGTCAGAGAATTACGTAGAGCCACGATCGCTCTCCATTCATTGAATCAAAAAGATGGCACACCCTAACCCGTACTGTTAGTTGTTAAAACAAAAGTTATATTCTTTTTTGTTATATGTCGTTACAACGCTTGCTCCACGCAGTCAGGCAGTTATGGGCCATATTGGACCTTAGCTGTACCTGTGCGCGATGTCGGTTTTTTCCTAAGCTTGCGACTGGTTTTTCCGAGACCACGTTGCGCCTGCATGACCATCAGCTTTCCCCGCGTCGAACCGAGCCAGTGAGAAAACATCATGAACGACCATCGCCAGTGGGCGCGCGAAGCGATCCGCATCATCGAGGCTGACTTCCAGCGCAGCGCCGATACTCACCTGATTCCGCTGCCGCTGCCTGGCCTGCCGGGCATCGAACTGTATTTCAAGGATGAGTCCAGCCATCCCACCGGCAGCCTCAAGCATCGGCTGGCCCGTTCGCTGTTTCTCTACGCGTTGTGTAACGGCTGGCTCAAGCCCGGAGCGCCGGTGATCGAGGCCTCCAGCGGCTCGACGGCGATTTCCGAGGCTTACTTCGCCAGGTTGCTGGGCCTGCCGTTCATTGCGGTAATGCCGGCGACCACCTCCCGGGAAAAAATCGCACAGATCGCTTTCTATGGCGGCCAGAGCCACCTGGTAGACGATCCTACGCAGATCTACGCCGAATCCGAACGCTTGGCCCACGAGCATGATGGACACTTCATCGACCAATTCACCTACGCCGAGCGCGCCACGGACTGGCGGGCCAATAACAACATTG
>Ga0065714_10064609_pt1 | contig 29247 bp, 21 predicted proteins | sample MisRhiReplicate2_FD_59101 | JGI IMG/M metagenome (GOLD analysis project Ga0065714, IMG submission 59101) | Miscanthus rhizosphere microbial communities from Kellogg Biological Station, MSU, sample Rhizosphere Soil Replicate 2: eDNA_1 v2... | ecosystem: Host-associated > Plants > Roots >... | reverse complement strand
TGAAACTGACCTAGATGATGCCCGTCAGTTTTTTACATTAAGGTATTGGGGTGCTTTTGCTGCAGTTAAATATGCAGCAAAGAAAATTAAGGCAGGCGGTTCTATTAATTTAACAGGAGGTATTGCTAGCCCAAGGCCTAGTGCCGGCTGGGGTGTATCGGCCAGTATTTGTGGCGCCATGGAAGGTTTTACCCGTGCAATGGCTGTGGAACTGGCACCAGTACGTATAAATTCGGTATCGCCAGGTGTGGTTAAAACCAATTTATGGAACAGCATGAGCGATGAGGATAGAAATAACCTCTATGTTGGTGTAAGGGAACGTTTACCTGTAAAGCGCGTTGGAGAAGCCGGTGATATTGCACAGGCATTTTTATACACCATGAAACAACAATACGGCACAGGACAAGTAATTGTGGTAGATGGTGGTTCGGTATTGGTGTAATTCACAATAAAAAATCGTCATTTCGATCAGAGGGCAACGCAGCCTGGAAACTAGGTAGTGCTTAGCGAAGCTAAATCTATTGAAGATCCCCCCATTTCATTACGTTTCATTCGATAGCTCTCGGATCAAGATGACGACTTTCTGCAACTCCAATATATCACACTATTTGCCGTTTCAATGCTTTAAGTTGCGTGGCCAATAACACTCCTCCAAGAGCAGCTGTAAGAAAAATCCCTTCGAATATCAATAACCTTTTTTTCGTTTTAAAACCGCGGTAAAAAGTATGCGCTGCCATTACACCAAGGCCAACAAACTCAATATTGCGCTGCACCCTCTTCGATGAATCTTTATTTTTGATTAAAACAATATGTAATAGCTCATCTATTAAACTGATGTTTTTTGAAACACCTTTTCTAATCTGTTTTTTGCTTGCCGAAGTACCTAACTTTTTAGCAGCACTTTGTAATCCTGTAGTGGTAATCTCATTAATCAAACGTATTTTAGTATCTTTTTTTTCCATATCGCTTTCCATAGGTCCTATTATTTCAACCGACATAAAGGAATATGGTTTTGATTAATTTGAGAAATAAGAGAACTATCCTCCACCTTTTACCCTGTTTTGGATATCATCATTTCCACTTTTACGTTCTTTTACACTTAAAGAGTTACCAAAATGGTAAGAAAATGAAAGCATTACTCTTCGCCCATCAACATTTACATGGCTGTACATATCGATATTCTTATACTTGGTTACCTGTTTATACTGACTCGATTGAAAAATATCATTCACTAAAAGCTTTATACTGGCTTTATCTTTTAAGAGTTTTTTTTGAAACGCTGCTGATACAGCGTGATAAGTCTTTTCGGTAAAAATACCATAAACTGATTTCGAATTATAATATGCATTTAATTCTGCACTAAAGCCATTACCAAGTTTAAATGAGTTTTGGGTATTGATTGTAAAACTAACCTGGCTATTCTTAAATTCTTCTGCATCCTCACCTCCATGGTAAATATTGTTGTAAATATTAACAAAATTTGTTGCCGTCCACCAGCTGAAATAATCAGTCTGACCGGTAAAACTGACGCCATAATTCACCAGACTTTTCAGGTTCTGCGGGCGTTCGTAAGTAGTATTCAGATGATCAATCTGCCCCGACACCCAGGTTATTACATCAGTAGTTGTACTATAATTTAAGGCGGTGGTGTACTTGCTTTTAAAAATGTGACTTAATACGATATTCTGTGTAAGTTCGGGAGTTAAATATGAATTTCCTTCATAATATAAAAGCGGATCTCTAAATACCCTGAATGGGTTTAAATCACTATAATCCGGTCTTTGTATCCTTCGGCTATAGGCCAACTGAAATTGATTGTTTTCGCCTATGGTTTTATTTAACGCCAAATTTGGAAACAACTGAAAATAATTTCTTTTAAGCACCGACCCGGTAGTAACCTGATTTCCCAAAGTATGGGTGTATTCTCCTCTTAGGCCCAGCTGTACAGTAAAGGTTTTAAATTCATGGTTAAGGTTTAGGTAAGCGGCATGAATCTGTTCTTTGTATCTAAAATAGTTGCTGGCTGTAGCATCATATACCCAGGCAGCGTCTGTCAAATTTTGATAAACCAGGTTATTATCAGAGGTAATAAAAGAGCTTTTTAAACCAGTCTCGATTTTTATGATCTTACCCAATTGATCGGTATAATCTGCCTTGCCCACATACACATCGGTTTTAGCCGGAACATAACCTCTTCTATTGCTGGTTTGCAGAGGAGTTGATGGATTAGCTGCCGTATAGGTGTCTAAATTTAACCTCGAAGTAAAGCTGTTACTGGCAAAATCTAAATCGGCACTAAAGGTTCTGGCTTCTTTTTTAAATTTATGAAGGTAATTAAGGTTGTAAGTTAAGTTACTCCAATTTTGCTGATCGTAATTGGTGGTGGCCATATCAGATTGAACAATTCCTTTCTGGTTCTGTAGGATATTGCTTGTTTTGCTATTGTGCAGATATTTACCAATGTTACCATTTACTAAAAAGCCGATAGTATTCTGTGGATTTAAATCCACATCCATTCCTACCCGGAAATTATTAGTATTTAAAGGTTCATTGGTTTCGGTATGCTGATTTGAAATGCGGTCGTAGTTACCTGAAATAATGCCATTTGCGTAAAACCTTCGGCTAAAATCAAGATATTCTGTTTCGCCGCGATAGGCATAATTGTAACCCCCATAAACATTAAGGCCTGCATTTTTATAATTAAGGCTAAAGCCCGATCCATATCGAGCCTTTCTACCTGCCCCACCGTTAACCGAAACCGATCCGTTCAATCCTTTCATCTGGTTTTTCTTCATTACAATATTGATGATACCGGCATTACCTGCTGCATCGTATTTGGCAGAGGGATTATCCATAATTTCTATTTTAGAAACCGATGCCGAGTTTGTGCCCTTCAACAATACACTTAATTCTGCAGGCGAAAGGTAAGTGAGCTTTCCATTGATCATTACATTAACCCCGGCCCTGCCTTTTAAAGAAATTTTACCTTCTTCATCTACCTTAATACCAGGTGCTCTTTGCAACAGTTCTAATGCAGTATTTCCATCTGACAGGATACTGTTTTCGACATTGATGGTCATCTTATCGATGCTTTGTTCAATTATTTTTTTCTGCACTGAAATGTTTACCGAGTTTAAGGTACGGGCATCTTCTATTAATTTTAACCTGCCCAGGCCAACAATCCTATGTTGAACAGTAATCTGAATAATATCGGTTTGATGAGTGATATAACCCATGTTCGAGATCTTAACGCGGTATTTCCCATGTTGCAGCGCAGGGAAAGAAAAGCAACCCAGGGAATCGGTTAGGGTTCCTTTAATACCCTTACCATCTACATCCTGTAAGGTTACTGAAGCAAACTCAACAGGTCTGCCATTCTCCATCACTACAACACCGTTAATTGCCGGATCGGATTGTGCTAAGACGGTTTTATTGGTAAGGAAACACAGAAAAAATAGCAAAATATAAGGTAATAGCTTACTAACATCAGGATTTTTACCTGAAGCAAAGGAGCGGAATCTGTACATAAATTAAGCGTTTAAGGGTACTGGAATATTTTTATTCTTTTAGGGTTTTTTCTTTTTTTTCCCCACCAAATATAAAATCCGGTAATGGGCAGGCTGGCGCAGATTAAACTGGCAACAAAAAAAACAATCTTGCCCGGCAAACCGGCGAACGCACCAACATGCAAACTGTAGTTTAACTTTCTAACCTGATCGGCAAAGGCAAGTTCTGATAATCTTTTCCCGGCTGATTGGGTTAACTGAAGTGTAGATGGATTAAAATACAAATCTCTCCAATAGCCATTAACCATATCAGTACATGCATAAATCGGTTCATTGGCCTCATCAGGAAAAGAAATGATAATCTGATCTTTATTGTAAAGTGCAATTGTGTTTTTAACTTTTAACCAAACCTGATCTACATTTGTAAGCATGGTATTGGGTGCCACATTAAACACTTCGGTAGTTTGTTTGCGTGGATTACTAACCCCACCGGTTAGCCAGTATACACTTTTGTTAAACCAGCTAAAGCTCATGATTAGTCCTGTAATGGCCATTACCAGGGCAAATAATAAAGCATAAAAACCTAATACATTGTGGAGATCGTAATTAACTCTTTTAAATCTGGCTTTCCACTTTATTTTAAAACTTTGGTCTTTCCCGGTTTTGTTCCATTTTTTTGGCCACCACAATATCAGTCCGGTGATTAATAAAACGAAAAATGTAAAGGTAGACCAACCAATTACCTGTTTCCCAATTTTATCTGGCAGCCAAAGCCTCCGGTGCCCATCATCTATAAATTCGAAAAAATCTTCATGATGCACCATTGCAATAACTTTTGACGTGTAGGGATTTACATAAACGATAGAATCAGAACTGGTACTTACAATAGCAGACCTATTTTCACCATGATACCAAACGGAATGGATTTCTTTCCAAGGCAATTGTTTTTTAACCGATTGATAAATTTTAGATGGGGCTAATACAGCTCCCCCTGCCGGCTTTTCAGCAAACAACCAGGGAGAGCTTAAACTTTTAATTTCTTGCTCAAAAACCAATACGCAACCCGTAATTCCCAATATCACGACTACAATACCGGAGGCCAAACCAAGCCAAAGGTGAAGCCATGCATTTAACTTTTTGAGTGGTTTGAGAAACATTAAGCTTATTATTTAAATTTAACCAACTTGCTTATTCCACTTATTCCTTCGAGCTTAGCGCCTTTGGCAACAGTTCCTGAACTTAGGTTATAAGTGTAAACATAATAGCCTTCTGAAGTTAATGCACCGATATAGGCTACATCGCCATCTACCAATACGTTTGCTGCATAAGGATTTGGGATGCTTTTAGGAATATTAAGTTTTGTCTTCGTTTTATTCACTACGTCGATTAAATAGTAGTCAGCAATATACTTCCCACTATAATCTTGCCAGGTAGAAATTTGCGATTTATCAAAAATCTTAACAATTGCTTTTCCGTTTCCTACGTAAAATAAATCGGTTGCCTCTTCTTTGGTTCTATCTGTAAGTTCGTACTGATAAGTTGCATCAATTGCTGTTGCGCCATTAGCCACACGATAAATCGAAAATGAACCACCTGTTTCTCCTGCAATCCAGATCGTTGGTGCATTTATAAAATAGGCATAGTTACCATCGGTAAATGTTCCTGGAGAATTTAGATTATAATGTGCCGGTTGATTGAAGCGGGTATCTTTCGTGATCACAACCGTATTTACATTTGGGAAGTCCATTGAGGCCAGGTAAATCTCGTTTATTGGAAGGTTTGTATTTTCATTGGTAAGGTTATAACTGATGTAAAGTTTATTACCTAGAAATACTGCAGAATTTCCCCAATAATAATATCCTGCTATTGGTTTTGGAATATTAATGTTCCCCGAAGCCGTAATGGTCATTGTTTCTACATTTAACGTAGCGTATTCGAACTGTAGTGCTTCTTTCATGCTGAATAAAACCAAGGTTTTATCATCTTTCCATGCATAAAAACTTGAATAATAAGCCCAGCTAATTTGAGTGAATGGAATTTCTTTTATAATCTTATTAACCTTATTACTAGAGGTAAATTTGATCAGGTTGCCGGCATCATTTGTTCCATAAAAATATTCGCCACGTTGTGTAATAATACTTGTAGTGGTTTCAGCTCCATTACCTGTAGTGGTTAATGTTCCCGAACCGAGTTGTGTGGTATTTAAGATATAGGTTGCTGCCGGTGTACCTGCACGAACCACTAATCCATAATTTTTTTCAATGGGCTCCTCCGTTGGAGCAGAACTTTTCTTACATGCTGAAAAAGCAATTATCGCGATAACGGCAAAAGATAATAAAGATTGTTTTTTTAGTGTTGTAAACATGATTGAAGATTTATTTTATAAAATATCGAAGTTTGATAAAGGCTGAACGTCCTGGTTTTTGTAACCTGAAATTGTCGTATAAAAGTTCATTAGTAAAGTTATTTACCTCTGCAGAAATATTATACCGACCATTTGCCATACTATAGGCTAATGCTAGATTGTGAGAAAATTGCGTTGGAATCTTATTTTTGGATTCGATGCTACCTCTACTTTCCCAGTTAAGATAAAACCAGTTTACAAATTGGCTGGAAAGACTAAGCTGTAAACGTGTCCCGGGTGCCCAAATATCGTTTTGCCCGATTTCAAGATTTGCGTTAGCATATAACCAGGGCTTGTTTGGTATTCTATCGCCATAGGTCAGATCCGGTACAGTAGTATTTGGTTCGTAAAACTGTTTACTGATAGCCCGTTGATAAGTGCCATTGATACTAAAGTTCAATAATGTTGAATAACGATACTTAAATTCAAGTTCTACACCATTAATCTCCGCCCCTGCCAGATTATCGTAAACGGAATAAACACCCCCGCTCGGAATAAAATAGATAAAGTCTTTTGCGTTTCTGTAAAAATAGGAACCTTCAATACCTACGTTATGCTTTTCATCAATGCGGAAGTTATAATATGCGCCAAAGTTAATATTATCACTGCTTTCGGGCTTAAGATTAATATTGGATGTCACATCTATTCCATTCCCGAATAGTTCATCCCCCTCTTGTAAACGATAAGCATGTTCGTAAGATAATTTTAAACCTGCATCATTGCTAATGCGGTACCGGCTTGCAATGCCATATCCAAAATAGTTATTGGAAATTTCCGAATCGGTTTTAATATAAGTTTGGTTCTGTGAAAATACTGCATTTCGAACCAGCGCATTCATAGCATAAAACTTACCAAATACAGATGTAATTAACCGTTTATTAATGGTATTATTTTGATAAGCAAGACCCACAACCTGTTTGGCAATAGTGTTCGGTTCATCAAAAGTGTTGGTTTTCACTATCCCTAAGTCTTCAGTTGCTTGTCTGGCAAAGTGGCTATAGTTATAATTGAAGTTCAGACTATTATTATCATCGATTTCATAGCTAAAATTTGCCCTGGCCAAACTAGAGATATTTCTATAGTGGTAAATGCTTTTTACCCCATACAGCTCTCCCGAGATAGGTTCTGGTCTACCCCTACCACTCCATGAATATACATAATTCGCCGTATCAGGTACAGTAGACCTCAGGATTGATGTTGAGGCAAAAAAAGTTGCGGTTAAACCGTTTGTTAAAAAATTACTTTTTTTGTATCTGATAGAAGGCATAAAAAACTTTTCTCGGTTCGTTACCTCCCCTATCACCTTATTCTGGTTTGCTCCGTTTTGTATTTCTTTGTACATATCCGAATAAAGAAAGTTTACTTCGAATTGGTCGGCCCACGATTTATTGGCAACACCAATACCACCTTGCCCCATAGTAGAACGGTAAGCGCTGTGGAACCGCTTAACATCTTTTTCCACGAGCTCGTTATTTTCAACTACCTTAATTGCAGCATCATATTCTGGGTTACTCCGCATCAGATAATTATTGTCGGATGCATTATGAAAGCCATTAAATGTAAAAATAAGACCAGTTTTTTCGTCTTTATATTTACCCGAAAGTGCTGCCCTTAGGGTATTGAATGAGCCATAACTAACGCTGGCATCAAGATATTTTGAAACGGATTGATTGGTAACGATATTTACCGCTCCACCCAGAGCATCCGCTCCAAGCGCTACCGGAACTACACCTTTATAAACCTCGATACGTTCTGCAAGATTAACTGGAATATTGTTCAGCCCTATTGAACTTCCAAAAGATTCCATCGGTATCCCATCGATAAAAAAACGAATCTGGCGGCCCGACAAGCCATTTAATGTAAAGTTGAAATCAGAACCCATGCCACCCTGCTCCCTTACTTTAACGCCTGTACTCTTGTTGAGAATTTGATTAAGATCGGCACTGGTGTTCTGAAAGGCCTTAAGATCTATCACGTTAACGGTGAAACCAGATTCTTTAAGTTCTGTTAGGTTAGTTTTACCTTTTACTTCTACATTCTGTAAGTTGTTGTAATCAGGCTTAAGTAAGAATTTCAAAGTCAAAGGCTTTGCCGCAGTCAAAGTAATTTCTTGACTAATGCTTTGGTAGCCAACAAAAGACACCAAAATGGTATAACGTCCGGGCTTGATACCTGATATTTTAAAGGATCCGTTTACATCTGTGGTTGCACCCACTTGTGTACCCTTTAAAGAAATGGATGCACCACTTATGCCCGCTGTACTATCTGCTACATAACCATTAATCGCGACATCTTGCTGTGCAAAAACTGTTGTGGAAAGAACTAGTAAAAAGAGTAAAAATTTTAATCGATACATTATTTTAATATTGTGCATTTATAGGGTAGTAGCACAACTTTCCTTTTTCCGAAGCTGGGAAATGAAAAAAAATGAAATAATTACTTTATATCATCCTGAACATAGTGAAGGATCTTTAAAAGATGTAAAATGGAGGTGAAAAATGGAGGATGGGCTCCTGCGGATTTGATCGCAATGAAGGATCTTTCTTTTTTGAGTTTCGTCTGCTATAGGCTAGAGATTCTTCGCAACGCTACTACAATGACAGTCCGAAAAATTCCGTGCCCTCTGTACTTTTCACGCTGTTCGCTTTGTGGTTAAAAATCACCTATCAATCTTTCAATCGATCAATCCGCATAATAAAATCGGTATCTCCCCCTAACTGCAGTCCTTTTTTCAACTCTCCGGTTTTGATGTTGTACAGCCAGATGTAATTCCCAGATTTGGTAGAATTTACCGAAATGTAAGCGATATCACCCTCAACAATCACGCATTCCCTTCTGGTTCCCTTATCTAGTGGAAGATTAAGTTTCGTAACCGATTGCGTGAGCAGATCAAGTATATAAAATTCAAAGTGGGCAGTGCTGTAATGGTCGCCCAGACCTTTAAAGAGATCTTTTCTTTCCGAACGGATAATAGCTTTATTCCCGCCCAAGTACCACATGCCATAGGCATGGTTCTGTATTTTTGAAGCTGAAATGTTAAAGAAATAATCCTGGTCGATCTTCTTTTCGTTCGCCTTGATCTTAAATATGCCCGTAGGAAGATCGGGATGATTACCCAAGGCAATACCCGGGCACGACTGAAAATAATAATCGCCCCGATCATCTTTAAAATTATACGATTGAATCGTGTTAATACCACCTGGGTAGGTAGAGCGCATATCTTTTTGTGTCCTCAGCAACTTCATTTGAGGGTAACTCAGTTCAGAAACGTATAATGTATCGCTGGTTAAATAACTGGATACACCATGTGCCGTGTGATAAGTATAGCCTACCAAAAGTGCATCCCCTTTTTTCTCCGCAAAACCAATAGAAAGTGTGGTATAATGCCCAAATGGGGCTGGAATTTCCATATCACCCTGTGCAATGACCTCCATCTTAACCGTATTGATAAAAATGTATTTGCTATGGTTATAACCAGAAAGGTTTAGTCCGGTAAGCATCAAACTATCTTTCCCGATCCAATTAAAATTTTCGATGCTAAAATCTTTAATATCTAAAAATCCCGTCGTCACTAATTTCCAATCTTCCAGTTTAAATTTAGAGAAACGGTTCGTTTTGCGGTTAAGGTGGTAAAAGAATCCGTTCTTTACAAAAACATCCCTGTCCATATCCTTAGGATCTAAATACGCACCGTCTGTTTCGGGTTTTAGCATCCCGCTATCCAGGGTGTTGCTGGTGAGCATATACTCTCTTCCATCTTTGGCCAGGATATACAGACTATATTTAGCATCTTTTTCATTTATACTATTTTCCTGTTTGCAACTGAGCAAACAAAACACAAGAATAACATAAAAGAAAAGTTTAATGATGCTATTGGAATTCATTGTAGTGCTGGTAGCGGTTAAATATCAAACTGAGCCGAAAGCTGTTTCTGCATTACCGGAGGTAGATCCATCAAATTCCGCTCGCTAATTACGATAATACTTTTTACACCTGTTTTATTTTTAAGGATAATGTAGGTCTGCCCTTTTAGCAAGGTTACCTTCTTCGATGTACCTTCAAAAACAAGGTTGATATCTTTTTTCGGGGAGATAAGCATGCTACCCGTCAAATCGATCATTCCATCATTGTTATTTATTTTGGCAATGGTATTTGGCCCAACGGCTACATCATAGCCTGTAGCATCAATGTGTTTTACATATCGTGCAGAGGGATTATTCAACTCTACTAAATCGGCCTGCCCAATAGACCTGTTTGCAAACACGAAATACGCAATTGTAGCTGCCATAGCGATAAATACCGAAGCCGCAATAGCACCTTTCCACATGAAATATATACTGCTTCTTTTTGGCAAGGGTTTAATTACCTCTGGCATAACCGTTTCGATGTCCCGCCACATTGCCTGCTTTATGTCATTTTTGTTTTCAGGAAGACTTACGGTATCCAGTCCATCTACATCAGTATTAAATAGCCATTCTTCTACCATCTTGCGCTCTTCGGCAGTGCAGGTATTTAAATGGTATTTTTCTAAAAGTTGGTTATTCATGCTGGATAATTTGCTACTAACAAGAATGCAGTATCTGCAAACTTAATAAATTATTGCTTTTAAATAGAAGTAGCCTAAACACCGATTTACCGTAAGTGTGTAAATAAAAATTAATAGCTGGCTAAACCGACTTTAAGTCTGCTCATGGCTTTGGTGATGTGGTACTCTACAGCACGCTCGGAAATATACAGCATGCTGGCTATTTCTTTATTGCTCATGCCCTGCTCGCGGCTCATTTTGTATACCCGCTTGCATTGACAGGGCAAAGTATCGACCAAAACATTTACCTTTTCCTTTAAATCATTAAAAAGCACCTGCTCTTCTGTGCAATTGCTGGAAACTGAACAATCCATCATCTGAAATTCGTTATGCTTTTGCCTGTTTACCTTGTTACGGATGTATTCAAAGGTTTTAAATTTGGCCGACCGGATGAGATAATGCTCTATTTTTTCGAGTTCCAGCTCAGCTCTGCGTTCCCAAAGGGACTTGAAAATCTCCTGAACCATGCCTTGTGCGGGTTCTACTTCTTTAATATTATTGTAGCAGACGGCAAATACCTTTTCCCAATACAGCTCATAAGCCATTTCGAATGATTCTTTATCGATTTTAATTAATCTGCCCGAGAAAGGATGACCTGTTGCTTCCAAATACCTTGTTTAATGGTTGGTCTCAAAGATAACTATTTAGATCAATTAAAAATAAGTACTTTGCAAATAGCTGCATAATGTGATTGTCTTTTCCTGTTATTTGTAGCTTACCCATAGAAATAAATGCTAATACAGCAGAAGTGCCTGCTCTGTGCAATGCGCCTAAATGTCATCCTAGGGGATAATTTATTCCATAAAATCAACATGAATGAAAGGAAATTTTAATGAATTATATATTTCGTGGAATCTTCACGCAATAAGCTGTAAGATTCCTGTCTGCGCCTATCGTGTGGACACATCTATATTTGTTTTTAGTACATATTCCTAAGGCGATCGTCATACTGAATTTATTTCAGCATCTTTCCTGCTAAATAGCGAGCTTTTATATCTTAAAAACTATAGTTTGGAGATAAACATCGATTTTTTTTCCGCTCTTAAAATCTGTGCTTATTAAAGTTGGTTAGCAAAATGACTAAAAATACTTAAAAAGATTTGTTCGCGCGAAAGGCCTGCGTGAGAATGACGATCATTCTATTGAAGTCTGTCAATAGTAGAAGTTAGAATTTTTCAAATACATGGGAGGGCTGATGACAGATATACAAGGGACGCCATTTCGACCGCGATGGATAACCCGAAAGCTCAGCAAAGCTAAATCTTTTAACATCGTTCGAAGGTTTCTCCATTTCGTTCCGCTTCAGTCGGAATGACAGCGATTTTTTTTATCTGTTTTTATAGCGTAGTCGAAAGGTTTGTTATCCTGATGATTTTTTAAGAGAGAATCACCAGATCAATATCCTTCATTGCCAGATTTTTCAACAACCCATTAAAAACTGCCGTACGTAAAATTACCTGAAAAATATTAAGGTGAGGTTTACCAATGCATATCGTGGTTACTTCTTTTTCAGTGGCGATATCGATAATGGTTTTGGTAATGGCATTACTTTTTATTTTAATGACTTCGGCACCCAGTTCTGTAGCCAGTTTAAAATGGTTAATCAGATGCCGCTGTTTATCCAACTTAATGCGTTCCATGCTTTCACTATCGCTTTGCACATACAACACCATCCATGGCGACCGGTAATAGGAAGCAAGTCTGGCTGTTTTCCGAATCACTACGCCTGCGGTTTCGGCGTTGGAAGAAATACAGGCCAAAAAGCGTTCGGGCCTAAGTTTAATTGATTTGGGAATTTCGGTCTGGATTTTCCGTTCTACCTGGTGCACTACCTCTTTTAAGGCCAGCTCGCGTAGCTGAAGAATTTTATCAGATTGAAAAAAATTACCCAATGCCCTTTCGATTTTTGATTGATCGTAAATTTTGCCTTCTTTAAGGCGCGTAACCAGTTCATCAGCTGTGAGGTCGATATTTACGATTTCATCGGCTAGCTCCAATATCTTATCTGGAATCCGTTCGGTAACAGCTATGCCTGTAATTTGCTCAATTTCTTCATTAATGCTTTCCAGGTGCTGAATATTTACTGCAGAAATTACGCTGATTCCCGCCTCGAGCAGATCGAAAACATCCTGCCAGCGTTTGGTATTTTTACTACCTTCTGCATTAGTATGGGCAAGTTCATCTACAATAACAATCTCCGGATGGCGATTCATGATTCCTTTAAGGTCCATTTCTTCGATTTCCTTGCCCCGATAAAAGATTTTTCGCCTCGGAATAACCGGAAGCCCCGCAACAAGTGCTTCAGTTTCTACCCTTTTATGGGTTTCAACATAACCTATACAAATATCTACACCATTTCGCAGTAATGCATGCGATTCTTGAAGCATACGGTAAGTTTTACCCACACCAGCACTCATGCCAATATAGATTTTGAGCTTTCCGCGCCTGGATTTTTTAACCAGATCTAAAAAGTGTCTGACAGATTCTTCTTTTTGTTCTTCTTCCATCATCTTTACCAGGAAACATTCATTACTCCTTTTTCTATCAATATAGTAATTGCAACAATCATAACCAACGCAAATAAAACGATTATAAACCTAAAAGAGATCCTATTATAAAGCAGTTTAAAATATTTTTCTGTGGCATAACTTCTTTTTTTCGCACCTGCTCTATTCCTTTTTAACGAATTTAAGTTTCGCATCATCAATATTCCTAAGAACGCTAAAAACAGACTGAATATGATTTCTATGTAAGGATGCATTGTTTTATTTTATTTATTTTTTTCAATGTTCGTCATCATCTCGACTGAAACGCAGTGAAATGGAGAGATCTATCTAGGCAGATTTCTCGACTGCGCTTCGCTCCACTCGAAATGACGAAAACTGGGGAGATTAAAACGATACCGCAATACTTGCCGTTAAACTCGTATTGGCATTAACCGCAGCACCTTCCCTTGCAAATATTTTGTCTTTACTATCGTAGGCTTTTCCTTCTAACCTTACAACGGCGTTGGCTATTGGCGAATAATCAAGATTTAAAGAGTAACCTTTGGTTTTAAAACCTTGTGGCGTGCCAGTGGCAATAAAAATTCCGTTTTTATCTTCATAATACTCAAACCTTCCGGCAACGGCCCACTTTGGTGCAAATTTGTATTGTGCAATGGCAACCGGAGAAATGACTTCGTTTTTATAACCGCTGCCTTTTTGTTTCTGTTGCGTGCCATAATCAAATCCGAGGGTTACACCAAATTTATCGGTTAGCTGAAAAATTCCATAAACGTTGTGGTAAAAACGATTAACTCTAACCGAATCTGCACCTTCTGTTCCAAGATAATTACTATAATTTACGGTAATTTTATCGGTTGGTTTCCAGGTCAGCTGAAGTCCACCGGCAGGTTTATTATTTCCATTCTGGCGGGTAATGCGCTGCCACCCGTTTAAGTACAATGCGCTAGCCGTAAATTTACCATCCTTGGTACCATAAGTAATTTTTGCGCCCGACTCGTAATAAGGGGTATTTTCTGAAGAAATATTTCTGGTAAGTACCCAACAATCTTTCGAAACCGCACTTTCGAAACCAATGTGTGAAGAAAAGATTCCGGCATCAATCCAGAGATTTTCTGTTTTGGATAATTTTACCCCAGCATTGGCCTCGAAGATATTTTTCAAAACCCCTGGCTCGGCAGCAAGATTGGCATTGGCATAAGTTCCAGCCATTACCGCTAAATTAGCCCTGATCATTCCGCTATCATAAGCTGCCTTGATAAAGCCAAGGTTCAGGTTTACTTCGTTTGTGCGGTTATGCGAATAAATAAAACCCGGGCGGTTATGATCTGCAGGTTTGTTAAAATCATATCCATAATAGGCCTCAAGATAACCCGTTACCTTAATTTTAGGTTCTTCCTGTGCTTTTGCGATAAATCCTGTGGTGAGTGTAACGGCAAGTAATAGTATTTTTTTCATTTTATCTGATTGTTTTATATTGGGCAAAGCCTAAGGCCCAGGATATTTGGCACCAGACCTTAATGCATTACCATTGTTATTGTTTTGGGAAATTTTTTAATAAATTGTTGTCAGTCTAAACCTGTCGAAGACCTTTTATTTGTTGAAAAAACAACTTTTCGTCATTCGATAAGTTCAATATAACAGATACCCAAGAAATGTCGTCATTGCGAGGAGGAACGACGAAGCAATCTTTCATGCTAGCGACCGTTGCAATAAAGATTGCTTCGTCGGCTGAAAAAGCCTTCTCGCAATGACGATTTCTGCTAACTAAAGTGCATCAAGTGCGAGATTTAATTTCAGCACATTTACTGATGAAGGGCCAAATAAACCCATAAATGGTTTAAGTGTATTCATGGCCACCAGTTCTTTCACTTTTTTAACATCGATTTTACGGGCTGCTGCAACCCTGTCAACCTGAATAGCAGCACCTTGCGCTGAAATATTTGGATCAAGTCCGCTTCCTGATGCAGTAACCATATCGGCAGGGATATCTGATTTTTTAATGCCCGGATTGTATTTCAATAAAGTATCAATACGCGATTGCACTTCTTTTAAGTAATCGGGATTAGATGGCCCTTTGTTTGAACCTGCAGAACCCGCTGCATTGTAGGCCACAGCTGATGGTCTTCCCCAGAAATATTGAGGTTTGGTAAACGACTGACCCAATAATGCATAACCTACTGTTTTACCATTTTTGGTGATTTTTTCTCCGCCACCATTTCCTTTAGACATTTTGCCAATAAAGGCTACACTGATGGGATATATTACGCATAACAATACCAATAGGACCAATGTTAAGCGGATAGATTGAATGATATACTTTTTCATTTTGTTTTCTTTTTAAAATTTTTACTCCATTCGTCATTCCCAACTTGATTGGGAATCTTCAAGCGCCTGCATTAAGATTCTTCGCTGCGCTCAGAATGACATTTATACAAATAGGCCAACCAATAAATCAATTATTTTAATCCCTATAAACGGAGCCACTACACCACCAATACCGTATATAAAGAGGTTTCTGCGTAATAAAGCAGTTGCACCAATTGGCTTGTAAGCCACACCTTTTAGCGCCAACGGAATCAGAATCGGGATAATGATGGCGTTAAAAATAACAGCCGACATAATCGCTGATTCTGGCGAATGCAAGCCCATAATATTTAAGCTTTGCAGCGCAGGAATTGAAGCAATAAACAAGGCCGGAACAATTGCAAAATACTTGGCCACATCATTCGCAATGGAAAAAGTGGTTAATGTACCGCGGGTAATCAACAATTGTTTACCGATTTCTACAATCTCAATCAGCTTGGTAGGGTCATTATCCAGATCGACCATGTTGCCTGCTTCTTTTGCAGCCTGTGTTCCACTGTTCATGGCCACACCCACATCGGCCTGTGCCAAAGCAGGTGCATCATTGGTACCATCACCCATCATGGCTACCAGCTTACCAAGCATTTGTTCCTCTTTAATGTAATTCATTTTATCTTCAGGTTTAGCCTCTGCAATAAAATCATCAACACCTGCTTTTTCCGCAATGTATTTAGCCGTCAACGGATTATCTCCAGTTACCATTACTGTTTTTACGCCCATTTTTCTTAAGCGTTCGAAACGTTCGCTGATTCCGGGTTTAATAATATCCTGCAATTCAATTACGCCAAGGGCCTTTTCATTTTCAGCGACCACTAAAGGTGTTCCACCATTGGTGGCAATAGCTTTTACATGGCCTTCAATATCAGAAGGAAAATGATTTCCAGCCTTCTGCACCATATTCCTGATCGAATCAAAAGCACCTTTTCTGATCCTTTTACCATCTACAGTATCCAATCCGCTCGAACGGGTTTCAGCAGTAAACTTGATAAAGACTGATCCCTCTGGAGTTCCGGCAGATTTAACACCCTGCTCGGCGGCCAGTTCGATAATTGATTTTCCCTCTGGGGTTTCATCTGCCAAAGAGCTTAATACGCATGCATCGGTAAAAGCTTTAATGTTTACGCCTGCAGTTGGATAAAAATTGGTGGCTTTACGGTTACCAATGGTAATGGTTCCAGTCTTATCTAACAGCAGTACATCAATATCGCCTGCCGTTTCTACCGCTTTACCCGATTTGGTTATCACGTTAGCCCTTAATGCCCTATCCATCCCCGCAATGCCGATAGCAGATAAAAGTCCGCCGATGGTCGTTGGGATCAGACATACAAACAGGGAAATTAATGCGGCAATAGTTATTGGTGTATTAGCATAATCAGCAAAAGGTTTTAAGGTTACACATACTATGATAAATACCAGGGTAAAACTGGCCAGCAGGATGGTTAAAGCAATCTCGTTTGGTGTTTTCTGACGTGATGCACCTTCAACCAGCGCAATCATCTTATCTAAAAAACTTTCTCCTGGAGCTGTACTTACCTGAACTTTAATCTCATCAGATAAAACTTTTGTTCCGCCGGTTACTGAAGACTTATCACCTCCTGATTCGCGGATTACCGGTGCAGACTCACCTGTAATAGCCGATTCGTCAATAGTGGCAATCCCTTCAATAATCTCTCCATCAGTTGGAATGGTATCGCCCGCTTCGCAAATAAACACCTCTCCTTTTTTTAACTGGTTGGATGAACGGATTTCGATGGTTCCATTTGCTAAAAGTACTTTCGCTGGTGTTTCTTCTCTTGTTTTACGCAGGCTGTCGGCCTGTGCTTTACCTCTTGCCTCAGCAATGGCTTCAGCGAAGTTGGCAAATAGAACGGTAAGTAATAATACCAAAAAGATAAAGAAATTGTATAAAGGCGATCCTTGTCCGTTATGGCTGAAAGAGTATACGGTAACGTAAGCCATTACCAACGTTCCAATTTCTACGGTAAACATTACCGGATTCCGTACCATTACCCTTGGATCAAGCTTAATGAAGGATTGTTTTAGTGCGGTCTGCACCAGGGCAGGTTCGAACAATTTATTATTGGGTTTCATATTATTTATTTATGTATAATGGAAGATGTGGGATGGATGATGTAGGATTAAATTCCCATTTCCCATCATCCATCTTACCTTTTCCATCCTAGTGAGTAAAGTATTCTGCCAGTGGGCCTAAAGCCAGTGCAGGAAAATAAGAAAGTGCATTTAAAACGATGATTACTGCAAAAGTCATCAGTGCAAAAGTTTTGGTATCTGTTTTAAGCGTACCAGCCGATTCAGGGATGAATTTTTTGGCTCCCAGTAATCCAGCGATAGCAACCGGCCCGATAATCGGTAAGAAACGGCCCAAGAAAATCACAATACCAGTAGATAGATTCCAGAACATATTGTTATCTCCAAGTCCTTCAAATCCCGAACCGTTGTTGGCATTTGATGAAGTCATTTCATACAGCATCTCGGAGAATCCGTGGAAACCAGGATTATTGAGCCAGCTTTTAGGTTGAACAGCCCATGCAGCATCGCCATGATTGGTAAAGATGTAGCTTGCAATTGCAGTTCCGGCAAGGATCAAAAACGGACTGAGTAAAGTGATAATCGCTGCAATCTTAATTTCTCTTGCTTCTACCTTATGGCCAAGAAATTCCGGCGTTCTGCCCACCATGAGCCCGGAAATAAATACGGCAACAATCAGGTAAACGAAGTAATTCAACAAACCAACACCACAACCTCCGTAGAATGAGTTGATCATCATACCCAACAGCTGCCATAAGCCAGTTAAAGGCATGGTACTATCGTGCATACCATTTACAGATCCCGTAGAGATTACGGTGGTCAATGTACTCCAATAAGCAGTAGCCGCTGGGCCGAAACGCACTTCTTTGCCTTCCATAGCCCCGGTAGTTTGAGAAATACCCATTTTGGCCAGGGCCGGATTTCCGCCCAACTCTGAACTTAAGGTAGGTAAAAGCAGCATGAATAAACCAATAGTCATTACCCCGAAAATAGTCCAGGCCAATTTTTTCCTTCGGATAAAATAACCAAAGGCAATGATCATCGCCAAAGGAATAATTGTCTGCGCAATCATTTCAACCATATTGGTAAAATAACTTGGGTTTTCAAATGGATGTGCCGAATTGGCTCCAAAATAACCTCCACCATTGGTACCTAAATGTTTAATCGCAATCATTTGAGCAGCTGGTCCTCTCGAAACATTAACGGTATCGCCTTGAACAGAAATAAATTTATCTTTCCCCTCATAACTGGCAGGAGTACCATTAAAGGTTAATATTAAGGCCATTACAAAAGATAACGGCAATAGTAAACGGGTAATGGATTTTACAAAAAATTCCCAGAAGTTGCCAAGCTCCGTTGTTGTTTTATCTCTAAATGCTTTAAAAAGGACAACTGCAGCTGCTATACCTGTTGCTGCACTTACAAACTGAAGAAACATAAGCACATATTGCTGGGTAAGGTAACTTACGCCACTCTCGCCTGAATAGTGCTGGAGATTACAGTTGGCAACAAAGCTGATAATGGTGTTAAAAGCAAGGTCTGGTGTCATCCCAGGATTTCCATCCGGATTGAATGGAAGTTTGTCCTGAAAAATAAGTACAAAAAATCCGTAAAACAACCATAAGATATTAATGGTAAGCAGTGCCTTTAATTGCTGTTTCCAGTTCATCTGCTCTTTGATATTGATTCCGGAAAGCTTGTAAATACCTGTTTCCAATGGTTCTAAAAAATCTGTCCAGACTTTTTCTCCTGCAAAAACCTTGGCCAGATATTTACCCAAAGGTATGGCGATAACCAGGGTGAGCAGAAATGTGGCAATAATGCCTGTTAATTCAGTATTCATTTCTTAATTTGTTAAATGCTCCGTTGTTAGGAGGTAAGGATTAAAATTTTTCGGGTTTGATCAGCACGTAGATCATATAGATAAATACGGCGATGGCGATAATAAATAATGCGGTCATAGTGTTATATTTTTTCGAACCAGTTTATCGATTTGTAAGTAGCCCAGCAGAGTAGCACCAGGATTAAAAAAAGTAATATTGTCATGATTGTAATGATTTTACAAGCCAGTAGCCAACTCTTATACCACAAAAGTGTCCAACCAAATAAGCAACTGATAAACAATACGTTAAATAAACAGGATTTACTTCAATCATAATCAGGCATAAAAAAACCCTTCCATTTTGGAAAGGTTTTTTTCATATTGGTATCTATAATTGTGTTATGCACAATCAAAGATCCATTGTTGTCTTTCCTGTACAATTTGTTGTGTGCTTATCTATAACTATTAAATTCGATGCTATCCCTTTCTTAAACCTAACTTGAGGACGTATCTTTTTAATAATAGTTTAGGCATTTTGCTAACCAACTTTGATAAAACACTGATTTAATTAAGAAAGCTGTCAATCTCAAGAGCTAGGAAAATCAAAAAGCAACAGTTTCATTTCAGGTAAATTGTCACAAAGAAACGAGTGATTTTGTGTTCATAAACCAATGATTTAAAGTTTGAAACAATATCGAACACAAACCGCGCAGGGCTCAATCAAACCAAATAAAATACAAACAATAACTGATTAAACGGAGTGCCGCTATGCGGAGTATTCTTGAGCACAAATAAAAACAATGTGACCTGCGAAAAACTACCATGCCTCGCGGTATAAAGCGGTGAAAAATTATTTTTGAATAAGTAACCTAAATAATAATCGTTATAATGACGATTATTATTTAAATTAGAAAAAATTTCTAACCAAAATGATCACTTTTTATAAAACAGGAATAGTTTTGTTGCTGACACTTTTCTCCTTAAGTGTAAATGCGCAGCATACAGTAAAATTATCCTCCGAAAAAGACATGGCAGCCTATCTTATGGTATATTTCAAGGATGATACGCATGGGCTTTACATGGCACTTAGTAAAGATGGCTATAGCTTTACTGATGTAAATAATGCCCAGCCAGTTATGGCCGGTGATAGCATTGCCGAACAAAAGGGTATACGCGATCCATATATTTGCCGTGGCCCCGATGGCTTATTTTATATGGCACTAACCGATCTGCATATTTATGGGCAAAAGGCCGGTTATCGAACAAGCGAATGGGAGCGCGATGAAAAAGGCTATGGCTGGGGAAATAACCGGGGTCTGGTATTGATGAAATCGCGCGATCTGATCAACTGGTCGCATCAGGTTTTACGCATCGACCAGTCTTTCCCGGAATTAGCAGATATTGGTTGCGCCTGGGCCCCGGAATTAATTTATGATGAAAAGGAAAAGAAACTGATGATTTACTTTACCATGAGGTTTGCCAATGGGAAAAACAAACTCTATTGTGCCTATATGGATAAAGCCTTCACTAGACTAGAAAATGCACCACAATTACTTTTTCAATATCCGAAAGATGTTTCCTATATCGATGCAGATATTACGAAAGTTGGCAACAGTTTCCACATGTTCTATGTACCGCATGATGGTACTGCAGGCATTAAACAAGCTGTTTCATCATCTATTAACAAAGATTATCAGTATGATGATAAGTGGTACGATCCAGAATCGAAGGAGTGTGAGGCCCCAACCATTTACAAGCGCATTGGAGAAAATAAGTGGGTATTGATTTACGATAGCTATGGTATTAATCCACATAATTTTGGTTTTAGCGAAACCACCGATTTTGTAAAATTTACAAACCTGGGCCGTTTTAACGAGGGTGTAATGAAATCCACTAATTTTTCTTCGCCAAAACATGGCGCAGTAATACACCTCACTAAAAAGGAGGCACAGGCATTGGCCGACAAATGGAATTTAACAATTAAATTTTAACAGAAAATGGAAAGAAAATTCTGGCTTCTTATAACGCTGATCTTAGTAGCAGTAAATGTATTGGCCACAAATAAAAAAACAACCAACGAACCCGATTCGGCTTATTTACTTGCTTATAATGCAAACGGACTTAGATTTGCCTGGAGTTTAGATAAACAGAACTGGACTCCGATAGGAAACGATTATACCTATCTGAAAAGCGACTATGGCCGGTGGGGAAGCGAAAAAAAAATGATAACGCCTTTTCTTATCCAGGGCAAAAATGGAGTCTGGGTATGTATTTGGAGTCTGAATAACCGTACGCTGCAGTTTGCTATCTCAAGTTCAAAAGATCTTGTAAGCTGGAGTCCGCAAAACTATCCTTATGTAAAACAGGGTAAAAATGTTTTACGCCCAATTATTAAATACGATGGTAACCTTGATGAATATACTGTAACCTATGCGGATGCTGATGGAAAATATTTCCAAACCAAAACCAAAGATTTAAGTCATTACAGCCCTGTAAAAGAAGTTTCTGCTTCGGCCTATCTTAATGGAAGTATATCGGTTAATCTATCCGATACAGTTAATGGCCAAGTGCACCGTTTACCTTGGAAAGTTATTCTGGGCTTAAAAAAAGCGTATGAATTAAAAGATTATAAAAACAAACAGGATAGAGAAAGTACTAAAGATGATGCACAGCGTTTTGCAGGGCTTAAAAATGTGGAGGCAAAAATAACTTTCCAACCAGATAAAGCAAAAGCGATTAGTAATATGCTAACAGGTGTATTTTTCGAAGATTTAAATTATGCAGCTGATGGCGGTTTATATGCCGAACTGATTCAGAACCGGGATTTTGAATATCACCCGCGTGATAAAGAGTACAACGACCAAAGCTGGAACAGCAGTTATGCCTGGATACTGAAGGGCGAGCGAGCAACGATGAAAATAGATTCGATTTCGCCAATTCATCCCAATAATCCGCACTATGCGGTTTTGGATATTCCCCTTGCCGGAACATCCATTCTTAATGGTGGTTTTGATGGAATAGCGTTGAAAAAGGGCGAAACCTATGATTTTTCGTTATCGGCTAAGTTATTGGATATAAAAAAGATGGATCTCGAAGTAAGGTTGGTAAGTGATAAACAGGGAATTTTGGCTAAATCAAACCTAAATATCACTTCAAGCAGCTGGAAACCAGCAGCTTTAACTTTAGTATCTTATGCAGATGCAACCGATGCAAAACTCGAAATCGTGATAGGTAATCCAGGGCGTATTGCAATTGACATGGTTTCATTATTTCCAAGGAATACTTTTAGAGGCCGAAAAAATGGGTTAAGGGCAGATCTCGCTCAAACCATTGAAGATATACATCCTCGTTTTGTACGTTTTCCGGGAGGTTGTCTTGCGCATGGCGATGGTATAGCCAATATCTATAAATGGAAAAATTCAATCGGCCCCCTTGTTGCGCGCAAACCAGACCGAAACCTTTGGGGCTATCATCAAACCATGGGACTAGGCTATTATGAGTACTTCCAATTCTGCGAAGATATCGGTGCTGCACCCGTTCCGGTAGTAGCTGCTGGTGTACCCTGCCAGAATTCAGGCACAGGTGGCGGTGGCCAACAGGGTGGTATACCAATGAGTGAAATGGGACAATATATACAGGATATAGTAGATTTAATAGAATACGCCAATGGCGATATAAAAACCGAATGGGGGAAGAAACGGGCTGAAGCAGGTCACCCAAAACCCTTTAATCTAAAGTATATAGGTATTGGTAATGAAGACCAGATTACCGAAGTGTTTGCTGAACGATTTACGATGATTTATAATGCCCTGAAAAAATCGCATCCCGAAATTACTGTTATCGGTACCGCAGGTCCGTTTTTCGAAGGAACTGATTATGAAGCTGGCTGGCAAATTGCCTCAAACCTTAACGTTCCCATTATTGACGAACATTATTACCAATCGCCGGGTTGGTTTATCAATAATCAAAATTTTTATGACAGTTACGATCGGTCTAAATCTAAAGTTTACCTGGGCGAATATGCTGCAAGTTTACCAGGCGGCAATAGAACTAACCTGGAAACCTCGCTTGCTGAAGCATTGTATCTCCTTTCAATTGAGCGGAATGGTGATGTGGTAAGCATGGCATCTTATGCTCCGCTAATAGCTAAAGAAGGGCATACACAATGGGACCCTGACCTGATTTATTTCAACAATACAGAAATAAAACCTACAATAGGCTATTTCGTACAGCAACTATATGGGCAGAATGCCGGAGATGCATATATTCCATCAACTGTGGAGCTTTCTTCTAACCAGGAAAACGTGAAGAAACGGATGGCCTGTTCGATGGTTAAAGATGCTAAAACCGGAGATTTGATAGTTAAACTGGTTAACCTACTTCCGGTAAGCGTAAACACTTCGCTTGATTTCAATCAGCAACAAGTCGGGAAAAATGCAGTTAAAACTGTGCTTTCGGGTAACCCAGCAGATAAAAAAGCTGTTCCGGTTATAACAACAATCAGTACAGATGCCACCAGGCAACTAGAGCTACCCGCTTACTCTTTTACCGTTTTAAGATTTAAAGCGAAATAGTTAAAGGGAATAAAACCTAAACAGAGGCTTTACCATCAATGTAATTCTTTGAATTTGTCACGTTGAGCCTGTCGAAATGCCTTGCAAGACATTTAAAACATGGCCTTCGACAAGTTCAGAATGACAATTCTGTATTTATGGGTAGCCTCTTTTGTTAGAATTAAATAAAAGAAATTTAACCATAGCCAAAATTAATCTTCGGTATGTATCTATATAGAACAATAAGGGAAGCTTTAAAAGAGTAGATGGTTATGTGAGCTGTTAAAATAGTTATATTAGCGGCACTAATCATAATGAACAATTTGAAGAACGCTGGTTTGAACAAAGTAATCTCATTTCTCTTAAAAAAGCAATGTGTCATCGCCATTTATTTCCTATTGGCTATTGTTGCCGGTTTCAAACAATATCACCATCATTCGTATAACAATTACCTGATCTTTAAATATGTATACTGGCACACTGTAGATCTGCAAAATTTATATAATAATTATCCAGAATATTTAGACAGTAATCATTACGGACCCGTATTTTCAGTTTTTATTGCACCATTTGCGCTGTTACCCGATGGATTCGGATGTATATTGTGGAATATTGCCAATGTATGCATATTGCTTTGGGGAATCTATAGTTTGCCTGTATCACTAAAAAAAAGGACAATTATCGCCTGGATCTGTGCACATGAAGCATTAACGGCACTTTTTAGTTTTCAGTTTAATATTGCGCTAACGGGGATTATATTGCTTAGTTTCTCTTATCTGGTCAAAAAAAAGGAAGTACAATCTGCCTTTTTTATTGCCTTTGGCACATTGGTAAAACTTTATGGAATAGTTGGACTGGCTTTTTTCTTTTTCACCAAAAATAAGGTAAAGTTTATTTTAGGCTGTTTTATTGCGTTTGTTGTGTTATTTGCCTTACCCATGGCCATTTCCTCACCAGCATTCGTTATACAATCTTACAGCGACTGGTACCATTCTTTAGCGCATAAAAATGAGTTAAATGCCTCTTTGACTTCTTTTCAGGATATTTCTTTAATGGGAATCGTGAGGCGGACAACAGGTAAAATCAGCATTCCGAATACCCCATTTTTGCTGGGCGGACTAATATTGTTCGGTTTGCCTTATACCCGCATCAATCAATATAAATATTTAGGTTTTAGGTTAATGTTATTGGCTTCGACGTTGATTTTTACCGTGATATTTAGTAGCGGGTCAGAATCGCCAACTTATATTATCGCTTTTACAGGTGTTGCCATTTGGTTTATGGTACAGCAAAACCCTAAAAAAGGATGGGCCATTGCCTTGTTTATTTTTGCGTTTATATTAACCAGCTTATCACCGACCGATATTTTCCCCAGGCCAGTTAAAGAATTTATTCGTCTATATTCGCTTAAAGCCCTACCTTGCGTTATCATTTGGCTAACCATAATCTATCAAATGATGAAAGAAGATTTTAAGTCTTATCAGATTGCCGATTAATGAATAAATTAGTTTCTATAGTAATCCCTGCATACAATGAAGCCGATAATATTTTTGTAATAGCCGAAAGTATTAAAAAAGTTTTTTCTACCATCAATTATGATTATGAAATTATCCTGGTGGATGATGGAAGTGCCGACCATACGCTCGAAAGAATAAAAGAGTATGCTTCAACAGCAGATAATATATTTTTTCTCGAATTCTCTAAAAATTTTGGCCACCAATTGGCTGTTAAAGCAGGCATGGATCATGCTTTTGGCGATTGTGTAATTTCCATGGACTGCGATATGCAGCATCCGCCAGAACTGATCCCTGAAATGCTGAAGAAATGGCAGGAAGGATTTGAAGTCGTATATACCATTAGGGAAGAAGATAAAAATTTATCAAAAGGAAAAAGAAGCTCCTCGAACCTGTTTTATAAGACCTTAAACTGGTTGTCGGATATTGACCTCGAACCAGGTGCTGCTGATTTCCGGTTACTGGATCAAAAGGTGGTGAATGTTTTCAGGAATTTCCACGAAAACGAACCTTTTTTACGTGGTTTGGTAAAATGGCTTGGCTTTAAGCAGTATGCCATTCGTTACCATCCGGCAGCACGCTTTTCAGGACAGAGCAAATACACCCTAAAAAAAATGTTCAGGTTAGCATTACATGGCGTAACTTCTTTTAGTATAAAACCACTTTACTCAGCTGTTTATCTGGGTTTCATCCTTTCATTTGCATCAGTACTTTATATTCCTTACATTATTTATGCGTTTGTAAACCATGTAGAAGTTTCAGGCTGGGCATCGGTAATCATGACCATTGTCTTTTTTGGAGGGCTACAGCTTATTATTTTAGGAATTATAGGCATTTATGTAGGTAAAATGTTTATGCAATCTAAAAACCGTCCTAATTACATTATTCGTTCAACTAATATTCAGCAAAAATAAATGGTACTATTAAGTTTTGATATCGAGGAATTTGATATGCCTTTTGAGTACGGAAAAGATATTTCTTTTGAAGACCAGATTGCCATTTCGAGAGTGGGTACAATCGCCATTTTGGATATTTTGGATAAATACCAGGTAAAAGCTACATTTTTTTGCACGGTAACTTTTGCCGAAAATATTCCTGATCTGATTAAACGGATTACAGAAACAGGGCACGAACTCGCTTCGCACGGTTATTATCATTCTGATTTTAAACCAGAACATTTGCTTCAGTCAAAGCTAAAGCTAGAAGAACTTTCAGGTAAAGAAATTACCGGTTACCGCATGGCGAGAATGATGCCTGTTGATGAAATGGAGATTGAGAAAGCCGGATATACCTACAATACTTCCATTAATCCAACTTATTTGCCTGGGCGCTATAATAATTTTAATATTTCGCGAACGCATTTTATTAAAGATAACGTTTTGCAGATTCCTGCTTCCGTTAGTCCATTAATTCGTTTCCCGTTATTCTGGCTCTCTTTCCACAATCTGCCTTTAAGCATTTACAAAACCCTGGCCAGCTGGACTTATAAAAAAGATAAATACCTGAACATCTACTTTCACCCCTGGGAGTTTACAGCTTTAAACGATTTTGACCGTTTTGGTTTTCCTGGTTATGTAAGGAAGAATACTGGTATAAAAATGATTGAACGTATGGAAGCACTTATTTCGTGGATGAAGGCAAAAAACTATCCTTTTGGCACCTTTCAGGGGTTTATTAAAACCCTGGAATCTTAGGTTTTTAATAAATTTATTTTTTCGTTTGGCATTCAGGGCATTTTCCCGAGTGCTCAGCCCCGGGCGAAGCGGCATCCCCGAAAGCACAGCGAAGGGATATAGCGGAGCACGGGAACAACCCTAAATAGTTGTAATGCCCTTGCGCTTCAAAAAAACTAAAAAACTCTTTTTTATTTATACGACTCTGCCAATTTAAGTGCGTTATAAGCATTTACAATACCACCGCTCACACATATTTCGCTAAAAAGCACACGGGTGTTCTCCCCTCTATCATTCTTGTATTTTATCTTATGTGCTACTTTCGAAACAGATTTCATGATGATTTCTCTTACCTGAGCAGGTGTTAATTCCGGATAATAGCTTAAAATTAAACCGGCTAAACCAGCAACAACCGGCGAGGCCATACTTGTTCCATCAGCTTCTTCATATTTATTATCTGGCACTGTCGATTTGATCAAAAACCCTGGGGCAAAAACATCAACGCTGTACTTACCATAATTAGAGAAATCGGCTTTTAGATTATCATCATCTTTATAAGCACTTGCACCCACTTCAATCCAATTATTGGCATGAGGCAGATTAAACTTTGCCGAGTCGATTGGTACAGGCTTTACGAATGTAGATCGGTTATAAGGTGGCCTCATACCCATTCCGTTATTTTGTGCCATAGGCTTAGGTGGCGTAAAATCTGGCTTGCTGGTTTTTTTATTGGCTTCCTTGTAAATTTCTGCCTCTTTACTGTCAAAAAACTTATTGGGAAAATTCTCTTCAATATCGTTGTTCTGGTTGTCGTTTCCGGCTGCATGTACCAACAGTACACCTTTAAGTTCTGCATATTTTACCGCGGAGTCTACTGCTTTTTTATCCCACTTGTAACTTTTGCCAAAACTCATATTAATTACCCTGGCGCCATTATCAACTGCATACCTGATGCCATTAGCCACATCTTTATCCCGTTCATCACCTGTAGGTACTACCCTGATAGCCATAATACTTACGTGATTGGCTACACCCAAAATACCTGTCGAATTCGTACGATCGGCACCAATAATTCCCGATACGTGTGTACCATGAAAAGCATCCGGACCTTTAACATCGTTGTTTCCATAATCCTTTTGGTAAGAATTGCTGTAATCATCGCCAACCAGTTCCGCGCGCACATCATATTTAGGGTTTAGGTTATACTTCAGCATCGCATCGTATTGCTTATATCCTTCCTTTATGTTTTTATAAAACTTCTCAAAACTACCATCTTCTTTAGCTCCTTTTCTGATGATTGTTTTTACCTGCTCTTCCGTTTCATCATCAGCCTTATACTGATTAACATCATCCATCGTAGGGATTTCTTTTTTATTGATCTTAGCTACAGAATCTAATACTTTATTAATGGCAATCAAAACAGAGAAAGTATTGCTGGCATCTTCGTATTTTTTACCGAAATCGCCAACCATTTTCTTATAAAGTTTAAATTCTTCCTTTTGTGCACTATCAAGAGGAGTTAAATTGGTTGTTGATTGATATTTTGGAGTATAAATTCTTAACAAACGAACCAGTTCTAAATTATCGAACTCCAGATTACCTTTTTTAGAACCGATAAAATTCCAGCCATGGATATCATCAATATACCCATTGCCGTCATCATCTATTCCATTTCCGGGGATTTCTTTTTTATTCGTCCATAAAACACTTTGCAAATCAGGGTGATTGGTATCTACACCACCATCAATTACCGCCACAATAACATTTTGTTTAGGTTTTTTATCCTTTAGAAGTTCACGATAAGCTTTCTCCGTGCTAATACCAAAATAGCCATTCTCCTGTAAATCGAGGTTAAACCAATTTGCAGGGAGTTGTACATTCTTACTTTGAGCAAAAACGCTAAAATTTAAACACAAAATAAAAGCAAGAAAAGTTAATTTCTTAAGATTCACATTTATCATCATAATATGTACGTAATACTACAATAATACGGTTTTATTACTTTCATAATGAAAGTTTTCACATCTTTTAACAAGAGTGGTCAATCTGTTTTTAGAGCGCAGTTTCCTGTTCATTTAGGTTGGGTTCGGTCCTGCTGTCCGTTTTACTCCGCCAATGAAGAATTGGCTCCGTGCTCACTTCCATCAGGGCTATTGAACAGGGGCAAATGCAGAAAAAACAATGTAAGATGGAAAACGGATCATCGAATGGTCTCTGCAGAGATCAACGTAATCTGTGGGAACAATACCTCGACATTTCTTTATCGCTTA